>Ga0214544_1008912_pt1 | contig 16248 bp, 15 predicted proteins | sample CNSS3metaG_FD_160074 | JGI IMG/M metagenome (GOLD analysis project Ga0214544, IMG submission 160074) | Root nodule microbial communities from cowpea collected in UCLA plant growth center, Los Angeles, California, USA - CNSS3 | ecosystem: Host-associated > Plants > Roots > Nodule | place: USA...
ATTAATTTAACAATAATCTCTAGATAACCAATGAAGAATCTTATTTAGAAAAAGCAGTGGAATTGACCTATTTACTATTACTGTGTTTACAATCTTTCGTGTCATTTTCTTTGCATATCAAAACCCTCCTATTTTTATAGTTGCTAGTTTTAAATTGCATTTTTGAGAATCAAATATTTGAGATCAATTCCGTATTCGTTGTGAGACGACTCAGGGTTATCTTAACCCTAACTATTTTCTTCACTACAAACTGGCAATACTGAAGTTGCTAAAGCAGTGGTAATTTGATCACCTAACGACAGCGATATCACCCATCGTTTACCTTTCCTGCACACTAACACCTCTTGAAATGGGTCTTTCCCCCTTTCCATAAGACTTATAAGCAACAACTCTACATGCTCACCAAAGCCTTAGGTAAGAGCACTCTTGCTAAGTTCGTGAGAAAATGTTATGGCTGAAAGAAACTCTTTTGATTGACTTACTAAAGCCCTCTAGGTAAAAGAACTAACCTTATTTTACAGTTACAAGAGAATCCATATACCATCACCACGTACACATATACATACTCGTAACATCATCATATGATCAACCATACCACATTATCATATCATAACTCAAGCATTATTTCTTTGCACTTAAGGATTTTAACATATAATTCACCAAAGATTCTACACAAAATTAAACAGAAACAACAACTATAATTATGCACAACAAAAACTGAAATACTGTGTGACATGTTTCTCAAAATACAAACCACAAATGGACATTCCCAATGGTAAAATAGAAGAAATGTATGTTATGGACCAGCTGCCAAAATTTCAGCTCAATCCAATAATTAAATAACTGGAAAACATAATTTTACCGAAATTGCGCAAACTAGAAAAATACGTAATAGCCAAGCGACCAAGCCACTTACCCAATGATCCAATGATCACTTTGCCTTGTAAAAATGTTCGCCTAGCGACCACTTATGTAGTCTGGCAACCAAACACTTCCAAAATATGAAAAACAACATGAAACAACACAATTTTATGCATTTTAAGACACTCGAACATGAAAAGGACTATTAACACTTACCACACTAATCTACACTTGACCATTCATAAGATTTCAATTTCTTACCTTACCAACCATCCAATTTGGACTTTACACCTTTCCATAACAAAACAAGCAACCAATTATTCCATTTTTTTTTCAGAAAAATTGCACCTACTTAATTTATGCCTCTTAATAAAGCTTAACACAATTTTTCACTACCTAAACCTGTACTTCACCAAACAAATATGCATTATCAAATTATCCCATAATTTCCTCACCATTCAATTCCAAACTCATGTTCATAACATCAAAATCTTTAACCTACCACATACCAAAATCTTTACCATAACCAACTTCACACATGAACATGATCAAGAATCAATTAACTTAGCCCTCATAGGCATGTTTCGCCCATCAACAATTTCCCAACACAATTCTCTACTAAACAAAATATTTCTCCAAATCCAAAAAAAGAACACATAATAACAATTAAGTTTTCTCTTCATAAAAATTATACCCGAAGCCCATGAACATCTTCTCATATCAACAAAGTAAAACAATTTCAAGCTTCATACCAACTTGAAGATCATAAACCAATCACGTTCTACCCAACAAAACCAAAGAAAACACATCAACGTTGATAGCTTCACGTACACCTAAAAAAAATAAACCAATAATGCATATCATGTTTCCTCCCATTGATTCATCAATGAAACAAAAATGTCATCTTAGAAGCATCTTTTTACCAAATTGTGTTCGCCTTTTTCTCACTCATTCCCCAAAAATAAAATTTTCATTTAAGAACTTAGTGATCACTTGTACAAATAAAGTAAAATTATATACTACACATTTTTCTCTCCTTATTTCAATGTTAACACCCATCAACCCTTAACCCTATTTTTGAATTCTTGTGCTTGTGACCAGATACAACGAATCTGCTCTCAGCTCTACATCTTCCAAAAATACCACAAAGCACTAAAAAACTAGTATATTTTTTGTCTAACCAAGTTCAAACTCACCACCATCATGTTTCAAACAAAAACTCCAAACCAGGTAAACTATCAATTTATCTTGTCATACACAACAAAGTTACAATAATTATACACATACATGTCACGTCCAAAAAAATTTTATAAAAAGAAATAAACTAAACATATCAAATGCACATGGTTAATTCTTTCCAGAATTTACTAACTTTGGCCTGATTTTGTAACTCTGAACAATTCATTTTTATTGCACAAGTTTAATATGTCCAATTATCAGAAACCCTGACTAATTTAATCTTTTAAGCACTTAAATTCAATTAAATCCTTGAATTGAAACATTTGATAAGGGCACAAATATGCACTCATCACCCACTATTGAAGTCATCTAATAGTGTGAGAATTTCCTATTTGATCAAGATCGTAATCGAATCAATAAATTGTTTAAATATATAAGTCAGGAGTTAATCCAATGTCGTCTCCTAGTGAGCAATGTTTTCAATCAAAGGTGCTAAATCCAAACGTAGGGGGAGATTTTTGGCAGATTCGTAAATTCAACACAGAATTAAAAACTCGACTTCAAATTTGTTAAAACAATAATGAAAACATGATTGATTTCTTGATTTGGATGAAATTGCACCAATCAAAAGTCACAAAAATAATTATTTATATCAACTCTCATGAAACCAACAATTAAGAAACTAAGCGAAGCTTAAAAAGGAGTTCAACATGCAATTAAACAAAACACACCTAAGTTAATTTCTTATACATAAATTAAGCAACTGTGACACAATCCACAGTCATTAAGCATGAATAAAGGCTGATTGAAGTGTAGAACAAAAACATAAAATTGTGATTAAACATCTACCAATTTTGTGTTCCTTACAAAAAAGCCCAGATTCAAGAAGATGAAGAGTAAAGAACATTGAAATTATATTACAGAACAACCACCTCTAGGTTTCATTTCATTTTCTTCAAGGAATAAATACATAGAGTTTAACAAGACATGGAATTCGAATTACAACTCAAAGCAAAACAAAAATGCATCATACAATTGAAGAGAAGAGGAAAGAAAACGTGTACCAGAGGAAGCTACGCAGAAAACGTGAAAAACCCCAATTTTGGTGTTGTTCCAATGTGCAAAAATATGAAAGTGGAGTGGTTGCCTTCAATGGCTCTCAGTAGTCTCCCTAAAACATTAAAAGACAAGACAAAAACAAAAATGAGGGTTCTGCCCCCTAAAACCCTAAACCCTAACGTGGTCACATCACCACACATGTTCAGGATTACAAAATTGCAACTTCGGGCTGTAAAATCACAAACTTGCAAAGTTGGCTTAGAGATAATTTATAGAGGTGGATGATCAAAGTATTGTAAAGGTTGTTCATAAAATTTGGAATTGCCTCATAATATAGTAGCTGCATATGATCTTATTGGGTGAACTAGTTAGTCAAAATACTTTAGCAAATGAAAATTCCACTATTGTGGTTCAATAGGTTGTATAATTGGTTTAACATTATGAGGTGCAATAATTTATGGGGTAAATTGTTACAACTGAGATCCCAAAATCGGATCATAAGACTACTCATTTGAGACTATTGGGAATATGAAATCACTACTTTTACTTTATTAAAAAGTAAACAACATAGATAAAAAAAATCACAACAAAAATCAAAAGAATATACAATTTTATTCATCTAGCTTCAGAATCTCATTAGGAAATTATAGCACAATCACACTAGAGGCTTAACACTCCATGGAAAATAAAAATAACATAAGAGGGGAAGAAAAAAGTGGGAAGAACTTGGAAAAGAGAGAGAAAGAGAGAGAGGAGTGAAAAAGGAGGACTGGCCAAAATCAAGCACCCGAAAGGGTTCCTAAGAAGTATCCTAATGAATTTCCTCAAGTCTCTTTATATAGAAATTGAGTTAGGCCTTTTTCTGCCCATTTTGTTTTTGTGTTCTTATTTTGGTTAGTGTAATCTATTCCAATTATCTTATAAATAAATCCAATATCTTCGTGATATATTTGGTTCTTATGGAGATTTAAAAGGATTTAACAAATTTCAAAAGATTCGCAATTTCTTATCTCTTGATATTTTATGATATAATTAAAGAAGATAAATATTTAAAATTACCAAAAAAAAAATCTAAATATATATTTTCCCCAAATTATATTTTATCATAAAAATTATTGCATTATGAAAAAGGTAAAGAAAATCACACATGCCATTTTTTAATGGTTGTTCCATCATTTCTTGTTGGGCATATGTCATTCTCGTTGGGCCATAACTCATGTCAAAGTCTAGGTGTTAAAACTAAGGTTAGGCGCCACTCCTTATTTTTGGAACATGTGCTAGGCAGCACTCATTTTTCACCAACTTTTTTTTTCACTTTTTCATGTTCTATTTGCTATCTTCATGTGAAGCTTGGCTTGACTTCTGATGGTTTTAATTATTTGCTATTTTGGGCTTGAAGATATCATGAAACTTTAATTAATTTATTTCCACACATGAGCTTAACTTAGCTACAATGTATTAACACACATCAAAACATCCAAACCATATTTATGCAACTAAAAAGGCATGTTTAACAAGTTTTTGTATCACATGCTCAATAAGCCTAATTATAATAAATCCTAATTAAAACAATATTTTAAGCAGAAAAATTAATTAAGAAGCCAAAATTAAAGGTTAAATGAGAGAATAAATTTGCACTCATTACATTCATATAAAAGTTGCTTTGTTGATTATTTTGTAATGGTTTGTAAGTGTTATTTTTACCATGTAGTATTGTTTATTATTGCAACTTTACAATTTAACTTTGAATTTATTTTGTTTTTTTATTGCAACCTAAAATGTTTTGTTATTCTCACCCTTTTACTAGTAACTAACAAATTAATTTAAACCACATTAGTCCCTGTGGGATGGGATATCTGGACTTGTGCCTTGTATTACTTGTACGATTTAGTACACATGACAAAACACGTAACAAGTTTTTGGCATTGTTACCAGGGACTATAGTTTGGTTTTCTTTAATTGTGTTTGTTTACTCATTTAGGATTTTCTTTATTTATTTATTTCCAAAATAGAAAAAATATGTGTTTACGAGGTGTAGAATGAGCGCACACAACTTTAGAAAAAGAGCGTATTAGAGCTCCAAACTCATGATGCATTGTTAGCTTAAAACAAGCTAATGACACATATATGGATGCATTTATGAAGAAGTTGTCATCATTGCCACAAGAGATCCATAATGCTTACCAAGTATAACACCAACCACTAGTGCATACTTGTGTGTTGTGCGGAGGAGAACATGCAAATGGGCAATGTGTCTGTAGAGTCAATTGTAAAAGGAGGTCAACTACATGGGAAATCAAGGCCGCCAAGGAAATTATGACAATTACATTCAATGATGGAAGTCTCATCCTAGCATGGTACAAGCTGGACCATCCAACTTGTAGCAACAACAACAACCCTTCGTACACGAGAGGAAAAAAAATTAGAGGAGACACTTTAAATACTTATGCAAATGTCTATTTCAAATAAACAAAGCACACCAGCTTCAATTCATAATCTAGTAACATATTCGGGTCAATTTGTGAAGAAAGTATAAGAAAAATTTGAGAAAACTTTTACAACCAACACAAAAGTGAACCCAAAAGAGCATTGTAATGCTATTATAACACGAAGTGGGAATGTGTATGAAAGAAGAGAGGAAGAAAAGAACAGTGGAGAGAATAAGGATGCAAAGAAAAAAATAGAAAATAAAAAAAGGAGAAAAGTGAGACAAGAAAAGAAGAAAAGGTGGAGAAAATCCTTCCCTATCCTTTCTGGTACCATCTAAGAAAGATAAGGAGAATCAGTTTGCCAAATTCATGGAGATATTCAAGCAATTGGAAATAATTTTTTTTTTCTGAAGTAATACAATAGATTCTAACGTACGCTCAATTTTTGAAAAAATTGCTGACGAAGAAGAAATACATAGAAGAAGACACCCTTGAAGTCCAGGGAAACTATAATGTAATCATTCAAAAGACTTTCCCTCTGATGTTCCAAGATCCCAGTAGTGTTACTATTCCTTTTAGAATTGGGAATTTAGCTATTGGGAAAGTGTTAATTGACTTGGGAGTTAGCATTAATCTGATGCCCTTATCTATGCTTGAGGAAATTAATGGCCTTAAAGTCAAACCCACACAAATGACTTTACAACTCGCAAATCCCTTAATCAAATGCCCTTATGGAGTTGTGGAAGATGTACTTGTACAAGTGGACAAGTTCACATTCCTAGTGGATTTTGTCATACTTTATATGAAAGAAGATAGTGAAGTTCCTCTCATTCTTGGAAGACCATTCATGAAAACCACCAAAGTTATCAAAGATGTTAATGGCGACAAGCTCACACTCAGAGACCAAGAGGAGGAAGTAAAGTTCAACATGTTTGAAGCAACATATAAATTAAAACTAAAGGATACCTAGGCTGTTAATGACGTTTTATCTGTGAGAAGTAAGCCACAACATGTTTCGAGGTAGCTAGAAAAATGTTCATGTTGTTTTTTCTCCACAATAGAAAACAGAAAAGGATCATCCTCTAGAGAAGAAGAAAGGTCGAGCTATCAAACCTTAAACTAGCGCTTACTAGGAGGCAACCTAACATTTTAAATTATGCTTTTAATTTTTAGTTCATAAAAAAATAGCAACAGTCTTATTCGCTAGGCGAACACATTCGCCCAACGAACTCTTAGCCATTGTTTAATCATTCGCCTAGTGAATGAGCTCGCCCAAGTGACATTTGCTTGCTGTATTTTTGCTTGTGCAGTGAATTCACTCGCCTAGAGAGCATATTAGATTCACCTAGCGAGGGATACGTGGTAGATAATTTCAGAATTTGAAAGATTTGAGGCAGTTCGCATAGTGAGTCATCTATACTCGCCCAGTGAAGAACAATGACTTTTCTTGATTTGTATTGTTGCTTTGAGTCATTTTACTTATTGAATTTTGTTTCCACATTGTATTTTTGTTTGCATGTGTATGCTATTATATTAAGCTTCATTAGAGCTAATCATGTACTCAGTTTGCATTTCCACTAATATAATGATTAATTCAAACGAAATACACATAGATCATTGACTATTTCACATTCTGATTGTGCATACAGATTGAAATATTTTTGTGATATGCTTTGAGTGAAAGATAGTTTGGTATGACGATATGATAGTTAGTCCTTTTTGAAACATGAGAGTATGACCAATTTTTTTAAATATTGTGAGCTTGTGTGTAGAGAGCTGTAAAGGGAGTAGTAATTTCCATGAAATGGATTTTTTTTAATTCTTCTTAATGAAATAGCATAATTGGTTAGAAAGAATTAATGCATTGTTTGATATGTTTAGCCACTTATCCAAATAGCCAACTTTAAATTCAATTGTATGTTGTTACCCTTTCCGAGCCTAACTTTTTTATTCTTTACCCTTAGCCTTTAAGGAAAAAAAAAATATTTTGTCCCATAACTTAGCATAGAGAACAATAATATGTTGAGTGAAATAAAGGTATGAGATGAGATTAGTTTGCAGTACCACCTATTAGGATATGAGATGGAATAAGTTTGGGGTGTGCTTATCTAAACAAACCCTACCCTAGGAAAGCGAATAAGTTTCGGGTAGGATTTTGTAAAATCCATACCCTGGAAAAAAGAGAAAAAGAAAAAAAAGATAACAATTTTTTGTGAAGAAAAAGGGTTGCATGTAATATATGAAAAATGCAGAACATACTTATAATAACATTCACATGTGATTGTTCTCTTAAGCTTAATGGTGCTTTTGAATTCTTGGGAAAAATCAATAATTTTGTTGCTAGCTGATGAGTCATTATTTTCCTCCATTCCACTAGCCTTTGTGTACCCATTTGATAGTTGTTCAGTGCTTAATTGTTTATCTTTAGTATGTTTTCATTTATTGGGCTTTATTGGACCACTGTTCCGAATTTGGGTTAATTTCATATTATTTGGCCTAATTTTTGTTTTTAATTATTTTTAGGTATTTGGGTGAAGCAATTTTGGAGCTTGGACATTAATATTCATTTGAAGAGAGTTGCCACATCATTTTCACGTTATTCCACGTCATATAAGTGAATGGGCCAACATTTGAGGCCTAGTGGTGGCATTTTTGTAATTTTGCACCTATTAGTGGCATTTTTGTAAATATGTGGATTTGTGGTGATGTGACGACGTATAGGGGGGCTGATTTTCGTTTTCCAACACCCATCATCTTCCCTACTCTCCATTTTAGGTTTTTAAAGCTTTGGAAGGAGACCCATAGAGGCACAAGTTGATTTTTCACGTTTTCCACTCATTTTTTACGTTTTATGAGTTGTGGACAACACTAATTGTAGAGATTTTCGTTTTCTACACCTTGGGTAACATTTATATTGAAGCATTTTCGTTTTTGTTGGTTGTTTTCGTTCTTGCCCCTTTCTCTCCTTGCACATTTTCGATTCCTGCACCAATTTAGGTTTTTTGCACCATTTTGTACTCATTTGAATGGTTGAATCAAAATTTATGTTGAACCCTAATTCGAATTCCATGAGGAGCTAAGTTTACGTGTTGATTATTTATAGATAATGAATTGAAACCTTGAGATTAGTGTTTTGTTCGGTGGAGTTTTGTTAATCTCTCCATTCTGAATTTATGTTTGGGTTTAATCAAGAAACCATTCTGTTTTTGCTTAATTTGCATAGTGGAATCATTGTGTAATCATGCCTAATGAATTATAGCGGATTTATGAATGTGTGCATTGCTTAATTGCACTTGAGTTCGACTTAATTTGCGCTTAATAATTAATTCGGGTCTCATGAGAGTTAATAGAACCATTTTGATTTGTAATTCGTGATTGGTGGATTTTCATTTGAAGCAAGGAATCAACGATGTTTTTACATCGTTTTTACATATCTGCATTTAAGTTTTCAATTGTGTGTTACATCCGTAAATCTGCCAACCCCCCCTATGTTATAGTGTTGTGTTTGAATCTGGAAATTGAAGCTTTGAACAAGAACATTGGTCGTTGGGAGATGACTTGGCTCAACTTTCATATACTGCATTTTATCTGTTTTAATTTGGTGGGGTACGACCTCTGTCACTAGCCAAGCCTCATTACAAGCCTATGAAAGACCTTTCAATCTTACCAATGATGTGAATTTTATAACTAAGATGATGAGCAAAAGTTGATGAAGTGGTTTTATAACATGTTGAGTATGCATATTTTTTATTACTATACACATTTGTGCTAAGTGAAACACTTAATTGGTGTGAGTTATATCAATAGCTTGGTTCTTAATTCTTATATTGATTAAGGATTGAAGTGGATACATGCAAATCATACTACTCTATATTGAACTTTTAACAACAAAGAAAATTCTTCAATATGGCAAAATTAGGAATGAAAGTCAGTTTCTCTTCAAATGTTTATAAGTTTAAGGTATTTTAATAATTGACATTATCATGTTTTAATTTTATTTATTTTTATGTTTAATTGTTTTTTTTTTGGATTTCATTTGGTATTTTAGGTTTTATTTACTAAAAGTGGAAAAGATAAATGTTTGGGTTATATTTTGCAAATAATTGAAAATCTCAAATATTTGGGAAGATTATCAATAAAATAAGTTGAATATTGACTAGTCAAAGATTATCAACAACATCAATTATCCACAAAGTTAATTAGTCAAGTTCAAGTCATAGAAGAATTGAAAATAATTAGAAGATATGGAGTTCCAAAAGAGGAAAAAGATAAATCTAGTAGCGAATTCCACTAGAAGATTAAGTACAAAGTTGCGGGCCCAAATCATATTCGAGCCATTCACCGAGCAAAGAACATCTTGCCCAACGAATCATGTTATTTTTGCCCAACGACTGGCCAACTCCACAAAATCTATAAATTGAGGGCATAACAGATGTCAAAGACACACATGGAGAGAAATAAACTTGAAGGTAAAAGGACATTCTGAAGGCTGGAGGTATTCCATTTCAACATTAATCTTCTATTAAGCATATCTAGGAGTAGGTAACTCCGTCATTCATGGGGGTTAGGTGTAATGTATTATTAATTTTCTGTGAATTCCTTTAATCAATATAATTAATTTCCATCACTCTTGTGTTCTATTCTTGCTTTAACTCCAAGATAATTATTGATTGCATATTTGTGGGTATCTTATCATCAAACACAATATTAGAACTTAGACTAGATAGACAACTAATTGATTGTGCATCTAGACATAGAGTGCATATTTGGTCATTCATAACATCATAATTTTTATCATTAATGCAAATTCTTAATAAGGAAAGTCTAAGACATTATAGTTCTTATTAAAGTTTAGACTTATCGCTAAGACATTAGGGCTTGTTACATAAGGTGTGAATGCTAGAGTTGGAATTAGAAGAATATTGTTTGGCTTTTTTGCTTTGAATTGGATCATGAAATCCATTCCTAGTGAAACTTTTATCTGATATTTTTCTCAATCAAGTTCTTTGTTTTCATTGTGCCAATTCCTCAATTCCTTTTAGTCTTTACAATTTAACTTTGAATTTATTTTGTTTTTCTTATCTCATCCTATAATGTTTTGTTATTCTCACCCTTTATCAATAACTAACCAATTAATATAATCTACATTAGTCCCTGTGGGATATGAGACCTAGACTTGTCCAATGTATTAGTTGTACGATTTGGTACACTTGCCAAAACACGTAACAAAGATCCCTAACACACTCCCACTAACATCGAGACATATACATATTGTAAGATTAGACATTAAAGGATGACTAGGATACAATAGATCTAATAAACAACAAATTTCATTAGGATATGTTTCCCTTACTATGACACCATTTTAAAAAGTAAACTTTAAGTGTGTTAAAACTAAAAAGCGAATGCAAGAGATGAGGAATGCATAAAAAAATGTTTTAACTAATGCACTCACATCATAATAGTTACATTGTTTGAAATAAAAAGTAGTTTTACTTGTATAACTTTAAAATTGACTAGAGTAACTACACATAACCCATAAATTGTTTAAATTACTTTTTTAGCACCCCTTATTCATAAACGTTTACAAACAAAAATGAACTACATACAACGACTTCCTCAACTTCGTAAATCTTTCAATCTTCAAAGCCTTAGCCATAATATCAGTCAATTCCACTTTTGTTATGCAATGCTTTAGTTTTATCCAACCCTTACTGACTTGATCCCTAAGGAAATGAAAAATCTATGGTTTGGAGGCACTAAGAGTTTCTATATGCTTGGTTCCACTATGAGGCACTACATTCCTTGAAAAATCTATGGCTAATTTACTATCCACCAATAATTCTACAATATTATCAGCATATACCTTCAATTCATTAAGCAATGAGCACAATAATATTGCTTGGTAGGCTATTGAACATGCTGCAAGATATTATGATTCACATGTTGATAGTGCCTCAACTGTTTGCTTCTTTGAGCTGCAACATATAGAGGACCCAGACAGTAAAAATATTTCCCATAGTATTTTTCCTATCAATCAAGTGAACACTATTAACATGTGAAGCCAAGGCGGTGTGTATCATGAAGATTTGATGAATGTTTGATGAAGCTTTGTTGAAGCACTTGGAGCCAATACCTTGGAATAATGCCTACATTGATGAAGTTAAGGAGATTTGATGGGATTCATGTTGATCAAGTCTTGAACGCGTGCCCTCCACATGGATTAATCATTAGGAGAGAGTATTTTATGTTTGTAATTCACATGGTAGACCTTGTAGCATTAATTTGATGTAATTGGTCTTTGTTGTGTTTTTTAATCTATTGAAATTTTTTTCAACAGGTTAAAATGTGTCTTTTAATATGTTGAATGGTTTTTCAACACGTTAAAAGGTTGGCTACAGTAGTCTTAAACTGTGACTTATTCAATTAGTTGATTTATTTTTTAATCGACTGATTTCACTTAAGTCAAGTGAAATCAACCGATTGATTTGGAATAGTGCAAAGTTGTGCTCCAATATTTTCTCTAACCCTTCTCTCTTGCATAATCATTTAAAGTTTAAAGAACTTGAATCTAAACCATCTTTTTCATGTTCTTGAGTGTTTTTGTTGCATCTACAGCATTGAACATGTTTGCATAATCAATTAGAACTTGTCTTGATCATTCTTGTGCATTGTTCTTGGTTCAAATCTCGAATCTGCATTTCTGCATTTTTCCCAGTATTTCAGTCAACTATTTTTTTGTTTCAATCGATTGATTATACCAATACAAAATCTGTTTAGTAAAGACAATCAATTAACTCTATTTCTTACCGATTGAAAGTATATTATCTAGTGATTTTTGCATCCTAACTTTGTGATCTAATTGATTCAATAAAAGAAGGTTTTTAGGTTTTAAATTTTTAACTAGCCAATTCAAGACCCCTTTCTTGGCATTTCAACCATTTCAAAACTAGCAATTGGTATCAAAGCTAGGTACTTGAAATTTACTCAAGTAAGGTCCTAAATTTGTTTTTGAATTACTTGAAATGGCTGAAAACAAGTTACCCTTTGCTGAAGGTGCCTCAATTCATAGATCCTCTATGTTTAGTGGCATTAATTACCAATTTTGGAAAATTAGGATGAAAATCTTTTTTGAATCAATAGATCAAAGGATATGTGATGCAATCATAAATGAACCATATACCCCTAAGCATACTATTGCAAATGTGTAGGTTGATAAGCCTTGGACTCAATGGACTGAGGAAGAAAGGAGGAGAGCCCAATATGATTGCAATGCTAAGAATATCCTCACGTCATCTCTCAACATGGATAAGGTTTTTTGTGTTTCATAATGCAAGAGTGCCAAGGAAATATGGGAGGTTCTTGAAGTGACTCATGAAGGAACCAATGATGTTAAGAGAGCAAGGAAGCATGCCTTGATTCAAGAGTATGAGCTATTCAAGATGCAACAAGGAGAATCTATAGCAGATGTACAAAAAATATTCACTCACATAGTCAACCATCTCATGGGTTTGGGTAAGGAATTTGACATAGAAGAGTTAAGTATCAAGGTGTTGAAGTATCTTGATAGATCTTGGCAACCAAAAGTCACGGCTATATCATAAACAAGAGACTTATCTACATTGACTACAACTGTATTGTTTGGCAAGCTTAGATAGCATGAGATTGAGATGCAAAGGCTAAATGAGCTGGAGTCAAGTGAGAAAAAGGTAAGGAACATAGCCTTGGAGACTAGCACTAAGAAGGATGAGGAACCCGAGGATGAGGTGGCTGAATCAAGTGAAAGTGAGAACTTGAATATCCTTGTCAAAAGGTTTGGTAAGTATCTCAAAAAGAAAGGTAGCAAAGGTAATCCCAAGAGGTATACTTCCAAACAGAATGAATCAAACTCTTCTAATTTTACTTGTTATATCTGTGGAAAACAAGGACATATCAAAATGGAATGTCTAAATGCTAACAAAGAAAAGGAGAAGAGTGTTGATAGGAAAAAAGAGAAGAAGCCAAAGAAGAGACGTGCATACATTGAATAGGAGGACAATGATGATTCAACAACAAGTAGTTCTTCATAAGATGAGAATGAATAAGCCATGGCTAGTTATGAGTCATCCTCCTCAAGTCAAGTAAGTTCTCTATACAAAAATGACTATAATCAATTGTTGCATGATTTTGAAGAGTTGCATTATGAAGCAAACAAGATTTCTGCATTAAACAATCGATTGAAAGGCTTAAATAACTGGCTGGAAAATAGAGTCAGTCAACTATAAAAAGAAATAACTAATTTAAAAATTGATTTCGAACATTTGGAAATGATTTACAGTAATTCAGTCGATTGTTTTAGAAATCAATCGGCTGAAAAACACTGTGAAAATTGCACAGTTTTGAAAAATTAAGTGAAATACCTTTTAAAGACCTATGATAAGTTCACAAGAGGGGAAGCAAACTTAGAGGTTGTTCTTGGTTCTCAAAACTGTGTCTTTGGCAAGGCAGGACTTGGTTACAATCCTACTTTCCAAAAGAAACCAAGAAGTTTTGTAGTTTCTTTTCAAAAAGTAACCCAAATGGTATGTCATTCATTTCCTGCAACTATTGTATGCAAAAAGGTCATGTCATTAAGAATTGTCATGCTAGAAAATACGATGTTCCTAAAGGGGTCATGAAATGGATCCCAAAAGGATCTAGAAAGGTATAACCATGATGGATTCAACCTATCAAAGGGTACCAAGTAATCCAAATTTGTTTTGCAGGTCATAAAAGGTGATAAGAAAGATTTGTGGTACCTTGATAGTGGTTGTTCGAGACATATGACAGGAGATAAAACCAAGTTTGCAAAGTTGGAGTTGAAGGAGGAAGGGTTTGTAACCTATGGAGACAACAAAAAAGGAAGAATTCTAGGAAATGGAGTCATAGGCAATGGATACTCTTTCAACATCAAGAATGTGCTGCTGGTAGAAGGGCTGAAACACAATTTGATAAGTATAAGTCAACTATTTGACAAAGGCTTTAAAGTCATGCTTGAACCAAATAATTGTTTTATATAAGATGCATGTGGTAGTATTGTTTTGATAGGAAAAAGAGTCAACAATATATATCTACTTGATCTGCATCATGCATCATTTAGCATCCATTATTTTCTTACAAAAGAGGATGACACTTGGCTATAGCATAAGACACTTTGTCATATACACATGTAGCATTTCAATCGGATGAATAGAAAATAGTTGGTTGAAGGACTACCAAAACTCAAATTTGAGAAGGATAGAGTGTGTGAAGCATGTCAAAAAGGAAAACAGACCAAGGTCTCTTTTAAACCCAAAATGTTGTTTCAACTAAAAGACCTTTAGAGATGCTTCACATGGATCTATTTGGTCATAGTTGATGATTTCTCTAGGTACACATGGACTTTGTTCTTTGCTACCAAAAATGACATTTCTCATGCTTTTAAAAGACTTGCCAAGATGTTTGAAAAAGAAAAGAGTTTTAAAATAGTGTCTATTCGTAGTGATCATGGTGGGAATTTCAAAATGAAAGGTTTGAACACTTTTGTGAAAAGCAAGGCATTAAGCATAATTTTTCTGCATCAAGAACCCCACAACAAAATTGTGTTGTTGAAAGGAAAAATAGGTCACTTGAGGAACTATCTACAACTATGTTAAATGAAAATTCACTACCTAAGTATTTTTGGACTGATGCAATCAACATTGCTTGCTATGTATTGAATAGAGTGTTGATCAGGCCAATTTTGATGAAAACACCCTATGAGCTTTTCAAATGGAGGAGGCCTGTTTTAAGTCACCTAAAAGTATTTGGATGTAAGTGTTTCATCTTAAATAGTGGCAAAGAAAGTCTTGGCAAATTTGATGCAAAAGCGGATGAAGGTGTTTTTCTAGACTATACTATACAAAGTCATGCATATAGAGTCTATAATAAGAGATTAATGACTATTGAAGAGTCCATGCATGTTGTATTTGATGAAACTAACCCAAAGTTGCAAGATCAAGTGCCAAAGAATGCAGATGAAAAAGATCTACTACAGGAACAAATTTCTGCTGTAGAAAAGCCCTCTACTACAGGAAATCAATCGGCTAAAAAGGAAAAGCAGCCAATTGAAAAAGCTGCAAACATCAACTTGCATAAGGATTGGATTCAGCCTAGAGGTTTATCAAAGGACAACATCATAGGTGATATAAAAAAGGGAGTATCTACTAGACGTAGAATTGTATTTTGTGAACATGTTGTTTTTGTATCTCATATTGAACCTAAAAATGTGAATGATGCTTTGAATGATAGTAATTGGATTGTTGTTATGCAAGATGAACTCAATCAATTCACAAGAAATGATGTGTGGTTTCTAGTACCTAAAACTGATAACATGAATATAATTGGAACTAAATGGGTTTTTAGAAACACAATGGATGAAGATGGTAATATTGTAAGCAACAAAGCTAGACTAGTTGCTAAAGGGTATAATCAAGAAGAAGATATTAACTTTGATGAAACATATGCACTTGTAGCTAGGCTAGAAGCTGTAAGATTACTCTTAGCATATGCTTGTATATGTAACTTTAAATTTCATCAAATGGATGTGAAAAGTACATTTGATAACGCTGTCGTTGATGCGATCAAATTAATACTACTTATCTATAACAACTTCAGTATTGTTAAGAAAGTAGTCAACAAAATAGTAAGGGTAAAGTAACCCAAAGTCGTCTCCCAACGAACA
>Ga0214544_1008922_pt1 | contig 16230 bp, 4 predicted proteins | sample CNSS3metaG_FD_160074 | JGI IMG/M metagenome (GOLD analysis project Ga0214544, IMG submission 160074) | Root nodule microbial communities from cowpea collected in UCLA plant growth center, Los Angeles, California, USA - CNSS3 | ecosystem: Host-associated > Plants > Roots > Nodule | place: USA...
ATATTTTATTTATATAAAAAAAAAAAAAAAAATATATATATATATATATATATATATATATATATATATATATATATATATATATATATATATATATATATATATATATATATATATAAAACGTAATTAAAACAATTTTATACTTAACACTTAATCAAGATAAAAAAATAGAAAAGTTAAAATCAATTAAAACTAAAACTATAAATATACACAATTTTGTCGACCGAATTTAAAAATAAAATATTTATATAAAAATACCATATCAATATTATTTTTTTTCAATTTAAATGTACCATTTCTTTATCGTATAATTTTATTAACTGTTCATAATTTAGCAAGTTAATTTTAACTTCTTTCAGTTACCAACTACAGTTTTATAGTTTTAAATAAAAACTAAAATACTTGCTTTTATGTAAATACTGTATTGTAGTCTACAGTAGAAACAATAAAAGTTGGACTTACCTAGATAATATATTATTAATAATATTCACAATATTTTTAAAAAATGAATTTCGTCCATAAATAATAAATAATATTATTAGGATAAATATTATAAATACTATATGATATAGAAAGTCTTTGTCAGAATTATGTTATTAAAAAAAATCTTCATCACCATAATTATTATTTCTATAATATAATTATTTATTGTACACAAGATAACGCATATATTTACGATAATATGCAATAAAAGAATTGAGTTTGGTTAGCCTAATCCATGCAAACCAATCAAGAAAAATATCTTTAAGCATTTTAATTAGTAAATGTAAAATAAAAAATAATGATATTAAATGTCATGTTTTATTATGCAATTTAATATATAAACAGAAATTTAACAAGATAATAAAAACTTAAAAATGTATTTCATTTTATCTCATATTAAATAATGTGTATATGCATAGAATAAATAAATAAATCTTCTATTTTATATTATATATATATTGCATTATGTTTTATATTATTTAATTTTGAATTTAAAAATCATATTTCTTTCCATTATCCAAATAAATAAACTAACATAAAATTCTTACTATCCATATCAGTATTTGTGTATTTGGATTTTGTAATTGGATAGAATGAGTGGGTTTTAACTTATAGGGCCCGCTCTTTTAGGGTCTTTCTTCCTACACCTCCAAGCATTTCTTCTGCACCTCCAAAAAATCTTTAAATTTCCAAAATACCCTTTGACCATTTAAAGAAACTCACGGACATCACACCCCCAAAAATACTTCCGGATGTCGACTTTCGGAAATCAAAATATATGACTTCCGGAAGTCAAAATCATCACCAGAAGTCAACTTCCGAAAGTCAAAAATCAACACCGAAAGTCGACTTTCGAAAATCAAAAATCATCACCGAAAGTCAAAAATCATCACCGGAAGTCGACTTCCAGAAATCAAAAATCATCACCAGAAGTCAAAACACATTACGGAAGTCGACTTCCATATATAAAAAAAAATTATATATTTTAATTTATTTTATTTTTTAAAACATATTCAAAATTATAAAACATATAAATTTTAAAAAAATTATTTAAAAAAAAATAAGTAATAAAAATACTAAATAAAAAATTAAAAAATAAAATTAAAAAACAATTCAAATTCAAATAATAAAACTTTAAATTTAGAATATATATATATATATATATATATATATATATATATATATATATATATTTAGTTAAAGTTTTATTATTTTAATTTAAACTATTTTCTAATTTTATTTATTTTATTGATATTATTATATTTATTATATTTATATATTTCATGTATATTACTTTATATCTTATTTGAATTTTTTAATTTTGCTTAAAATTTAAATATTTAATTTTAATCAAATTTTTAAAATTTTTTCAATTATATATTTTTTAATATTTTCAAATTTAAATTTATTTTTATATAATTTAATAAAAATTTAATAAAAATATAAAAAAATTAAAACAAATTATATTTGAAATAACATATATAAATAATATATAAATAATCAAATTAAAAATAAACTACATATCATGGAAATTGATTTTTAAGAATATTCGAATTTTTTTATTTTAAATTTGATTATTTATATATGTTATTTTAAATATCATTTTTTAATTCTTTTGTATTTTTATTACATTTTTAATAAATTATACAAAAATAAATTTAAATTTAAAAATATCAAAAAATATATAATTAAAAAAATTAAAATTTAATTAAAATGAAATATTTATATTTTAAACAAAATTAAAAAATTCAAATAAAATATAAAATAATATACATAAAAAATAAAAATAAATAATTATAATAATATCAATAAAATAAATAAAAGTAAAAATAAAATTAAAAATTAATTTAAATTAAAATAATAAAACTTTTTTAATATATATTTATATATATGGAAGTCGACTTGCGTTTGTATATATATTCGGAAGTCCCACTTCCGTTTATATATATATATTTTAAATTATTTAAAGTTTTATTATTTGAATTTATTTTTTTTTTTTGATTTTTTTTTCAATCTTTTTTTCAATTTTTTTTTCAATTTTTTTAGTATTTTTTTAGTATTATTTTTTAGTTTTTAAAGTAATTTTTTTAAAATTTAAAATTTTTATAATTTTGTATACGTATTTTAAAAAATTAAATAAAATAAAATATATAACTTTTTTTATATACGGAAGTTGACTTCTGTAATGTTTTTTTTATTTTCGGAAGTTGATTTCCGGTGATGATTTTTGACTTCCGGAAGTCGACTTTCGGTGATGATTTTTGATTTTCAGAAGTTGACTTTCGGTGATGATTTTTGACTTTCAGAAGTCGACTTCCGGTGATATATTTTGATTTCCGAAAATCATATATTTTGACTTCCAGAAGTTTACATAATTTTGGGGTGTAGTGTTTGTGGAGTTTGTTAAATGGTGAAAGGGTTTTATAAGAATTTTAAGAAAGTTTGGAGGTGTAGAAGAAATTTTGGAGGTGCAGGAAGAAAGACTCCTCTTTTATTGTGTTTCCGTTTCAACTTTAATTGTTTTTTATGAATAAGATAGGACTTATTTCTTCGCTCAATTTTGATCTTATTAGATACTGTTTATATCAAAATTCAGCTATCATGGTAACAAATAAATTTGAATTTAACATAATTTTTTAAAAGTTATTCACAAAAAATGTTTTTTTCATTTATATTTTCAACAACATACAATACCTTCGTTACTTAGTGTCTTTTACTCGTTTAAATACACTCAACCTAAAAACCAAGTATTTTAATGGATTGGTTTCAACTAGTTTTTGAAGAATTTTTAACCGAAAAATAATTAGTATTTAATTTTTTAAATGCACTGTTAATCAACTGTAAGTTGTTCTTCACAATAAATCTTATGGATTAAGAATCAAATAGTAGAGTAATATTCCTGCTTTATGTTATAATAATATTATAATTAGTCTTTCTATAAATCTAATATTGTATTAGAGTTAAGCACATTAAAATTAACTAAATAGAGATCATATTTAAATAGGTATTATTGATTTAAAATTTATACTCAGACGATTAATCGAGTTATATATTTACAATTTTTTTATGAAAAAAATAATAATTGTTTGAAGACGTTATTGATATGACTCAAGAGGAAATATGATTAATTTTAAGTGTGCAAAACAACTACAAGATTTGTTATTTGCATTGGTCATACAATTTGTTTTGCATATGTTAAAAGTGAAGTAAGTTGAATGTCTTCCACTCTTTAAAAAATCTAAAAATTATCTTTCATTCAAATATTATATTATGTCTTAATTAATGTATCTCACTTTTAATAAAAATATTAGGACTCAAAAATAAAATACATTTTTTATTTAATTTTTATTAAATTCAACTATTTCTCTCTAGCTATGATATTTGTAGCCAGATAACAGTTTTTTATATATATATATATATATATATATATATATATATATATATTATTTTTATTTTTATTTTATTTTGTATTAATTTAAATATCATGTTTTTTAAAATTTAAAGAAATATGTATAAATAATAAAAATAAAATAAAATTAAATATTTTATTTATTCAATTATTTGTATAAAAGAAAATTATTTCTATTATTATTAATTTTATACTTGTTGTACTTGTGTCCATGGTGTATAGATTATTGGTGAAGGAAAAATGACATATCTTGATCACATTATGTAATCTTTAAAAGTATTCAAGAGTATATCGATCAAGAAAAAAAAAATCATAGTTTGATTCAACGAGTTTAAATTAACCCAATGCAAGAGCGTTTGTGTTTGAAAAGTCACTGTTGAAATTAAAATTTGTTATGGTTCTACAGTAATATGTATAAGTGCATACATTTTTTAAAAAAATTGAAAAATAACAATTTATATGTATAATAATGTAATCTTTAAATTTCCGTGTTTTTTAAAGTTTTAGAAACATTATACTCGCAAGTTTTAGCATGAAAATAATTAAATGGGGGAAACACAGTTTAATTATTTTTTTAAAAAGAGGGTTTTGTTTTAATTAATTATGAAAGTATAACATTCAGACTTTTTATATTTTCTTAATAAGTGTTGATTAATAAATAACAGTTAGAAGCGTTTTATAATTACTGAAGAAAATTACGTGCAAGACACGCCATTTAAGCCTATGCTGTTAAGTCGAACCGTAATTGCAAGCTTTGAATCTTATCTGTGAAGGTCACTGTTGACTTTGAATTAGGTTTTAGTCAGATTAATTACTGCAATTCCAAGTTTCTTACATTCAACATATTGATACCCTCACTTATGTAGGCATTATTAATATTTAGTTATTTAAAGTCTGGCAATAAAAAAATAATAGAGAACTTTTTCCCCTATCTCCTGCATTTTATTTTGGAAAAAATATGTTTTTTATCTCTCAAATTTGATCTAAATTTAAAAATGATTCTTAGTCGAAATTTAGTCATTGTTGATCTCTATACTTTCAAAATTATTATTTTTAGTTCCTATTTTTGGACGGCGTTAAAAATAATAACAAATGTCGTGCCACGTGTTTTTAGTCCCTATTATTAAAAAGAACAAAACACGTAACACGCCGTTTGTTATTTTTAACGTCATCCAAAAATAGGAACTAAAAATAATAATTTTGAAAGTACATAAACCAAATAATAATCAAATTTTGATTATGGACCATTTTCAAAATTGAGTCAAACTTGAGGAACCAAAACATATTTTATTTCTTTTATTTTATGCGTAGTTTTCAAAAAGCTTTTTCCTTGATTTATTTATACTTTAAATTACTTATACATGTATTGATTGTTTTAAATATTATTTTTAATCATTAATATCGCATCCTCTACGATGTGATTTTGCTTAATTATTTAGCTAACTGTTATAGTTGATTGTCTATAAAATAAAAAGAATTTAGTGAAGTAAAATATCGAAAAATGAATATAATTTTAACTTTCATTTCTTAATTCATGGCTTGTGGTGAGGACCGACCTAACAAAGAGGAGTTAGAAATGGAAATAGTTTGAATTGTGAGTTACGTTTGAGACCCTAATATACCCTAATACACGCCATTACAAGCTACCAGACCTGTAATTTCAGCAATAAAAACCACAGGGTACGGTTCAACCTAAATCATCCTATTCTACGCTTAAATCAAATATATTTATAATTTAAAAAAAAAAATCTTACCTCATCTATTATTTTAAAAAACTAAATCAGAATAAATATGGAAAGAAGTATGTCCAATTATATCGACACAATCATCTTTTAAACATGATGACGTTAATGTCAATTTAATCATAATGTCAATTTAACTATTTAAAATATAATGAGATTAATTGAAAAAAAATATTAAGATAAAATGAATCAAATCCGACCAAAATAGTAATTAAAAAACATAAAAAATGTTCAATTTTCAAAAACACAATAATAACTCATTCTCTTCGTCTACTTAACGATTTCTAATAAAATTTATAACCAACCCATAATATTAATTTTTAAAGCGAATGATGCTTCATATTACTTTATTATAATGAAACACTAAGTAAAACATAATTGAACAGAAGTGCTTGATTTCAAAGTCAGTAGGTAATTAATAAAAAGTAATTAACAAAACATTAATAATTGGTCGCAAGATACTTAAGAAGATCTCTATTTTATTTAAAGAAATTTTTTATTAAATAATAGTTTGTTCTTAACACATATCTACATTTTATATAGGTATCAGCTAAGTATTCGGCCTATTAAAAGTGTATTTAGACTCTGGATGTACGTTTGACACGCCTTAACTTGATTCTAACATGATTTTTCCCATCAACCCTGCATTGGGTTGAAAGTGTGACTTCAATTTTTAGACATAACTTTCATTAAAGAACTTAAAGGAATAACTTTTGAAAATAATTGTACGATTCTCACTTTTTATTTTATGACGTGATTTAGTATAAATTATTAAATTTTTTTTAAAAAAAAAATAATATATTAATTAATATTTTATATTAAATCACATAAAATAAAAAAAAGAAAGTAAAAAAAAGTGAGAGTCATACTATATTTTTCCAATAACTTTTTCATCTAATACTCATGTTATTTGTTTGGTGCGTATATCTTTCTGTAGTTTATGTTATTTGTTTTATTAACACTTTTAACGAAGTAACGTATATGCTACTATAGTTATTTATTTGTACGTTGCATTATAGTACTGTTGGTATAAATATATGCTATTTATATTGGTAATTTATTTTTCATTTAATAAAAAACTATACGAAGTAAACAAAGTCAATGCTTAACTTTACTACATAACATTACAATGATACGGTGGAAAATAGTGACCAAAATTAAGTCTTTTCCATAAACTGAGATGTCAAAAAAATCCATACCCGCATATATTAGCAGATAAAATTTATAACAGATAAGAAATAAATATTGTAAATGGATATCCACAAGTAACAGGTACACATATTTTTAATATCACATGTTAACAGAACGGGTACGAGTATCATAGTATTCGTACCCGTGGATATCGGTATCCGCTATACTCTAATTTAAGTTGAAAAAAAAACATAATTAAAAATATTAACATATTGATTTTAAATGAGTTATTTTTTATCAATTAGTTTTAAAAAAAATTCATTTCTTTGTAAACAGTCATTCAACACTATTTAAATGGGTTATTTGGACTTTGTTCTAAATTTATAAATTTTATGTATTGTATTTTATTTGAATTTAAGATTAAAATATGTTGTTAAATATTTATTTTCTTTTTTTTTTTGTAAATATTCATGTGCACCCATGAATATTAAAAAATTCTGCAGATAGAGTACAGAGGAGCTGCTACCTGTATCTTATCCGCCCGCCTCCGCTGACATCCTACTCATAATTCAGGGTTTTTTTGTAATTCGGGGTCTATTCTAACTCAAATTTGTAAAAAAGGGTTCTTCAATTTTTTTTTTTGTAAAACAGGGTCAAATCGTCATGGGGGAGGACGACATTAAAGATGAAGTCGTCCTCCTTCCGACCGGTTTCATTTTTTTTTTGAAAAGGCAATATCGTCATAAAGCAGTCCGGTTCTGTCAATTTACACAGTGAAGTCGTCTTCATGATTGACGACTTCAGTTTTATGTTTTTTTTTTTAAACTTTTTTTAAGCAATTAATGGTAAAAAAAATAGTGAAGTGGAACTTCAACCCTTATTCACAACCTTTTTCTTTTTCGCAGACTTCCAACTCAATTAACACCTCTCTTAGATTTTATTTTATTTCTTCTGTTATCACTCTTTCTTCCGCTCTAATATTCCCAAACAAGAAAAGCAATTTCATTATGATTTATACTATTATTTATCATTTGAAATAACTGGTCACAGCTCAAAAATAACGTTTAAAAAAAATAAAAGTGAAACCGTCATGCACTCTGACGACTTTAATCTAAAATCGGTCTCCATCACGACGACATCACTTTTTCAAAAAATAAAAAATAAAACCGGTTTAGGGGGAGGACGACTTCACCTTTAATGTCGTCCTCCCCACGACAACTTAACCCATTTTTTAAAAAAAAAATTCAACTGACCCTATTTTACAAATTCATAGTGAAAACGATCTAAAAATACAAAAAAGCCCATAATTCAGAGATCCAAAATCCAAATAAATTATGCGTAAAATTTACTTAAATATGGCTATCGTAATGGTAGAATATAAGTACCAATCACTTTCGCTTTGCTATTATGACTGTCATAAATATTATTTATACAATTTTACAGAGTTAATATTAATTTTCATTTCTAATCTCGAACACACATGGCTGTACAATAACATGATAATTCAGTAATTATTTGTAATTATATATATACAAGTTTACCACCAAAATTATATTTACAAACTGTTTGACCATACGCTACGGTGCGAGATAGGAGTGCAACATGTAAAATAATTTTTTTTTATTTATACATAAATAGCATTTTTTGTGAGAAGGATATAATTTGTGGAATAAGTACATTTGACAGGAGTAAAAATCTAAAAGATCAAACAGTGTCGAATTTGGAAGCACATTTTTTCTGCGTTTGTTGCTTGCGTTTCCATGGGACCACTTGCTTAAAGCTTTCATAAATGCTTGCCTGCAGTTGTAAAATTATAATTAGATGATGAGATATCAACCTAACCCAGTCATTGCCACAGAGAACGATTAAATACACAGACGGTGCAAGCAAAAAAATCTAAACCAACCAACATGGACGAATCAATTATGCAAAAATTTATGTTCATAAGTTCTAATTTCAACCAAGAAAAAACAGTGTTCCTTCAAAATCACCTTTCATCATTGACTTGTATGATTTTCGAGATCTTCAAAAGTATTATGATGGGGATGTTCTCAAAATGTTTTTTGTTTTTTTCCCATAGCCAACAAGAATTTCTCGATCGCAAGTAGCAGGGATATCTGAAAGTAGAAATAACTTTATTATCTGTGCACTGTAACAATTACACTTATTTGAGGTGTTTTTTAGTGGCACAAGCAACGACACCAATGCTTTTTCTTCGGCCAGCACAAACGTTGTTATCGTTTGACTGTCTTAATTTCTCGTCTCACAAAAAGTAACCAAATCTTTCCATTCTTGCGTAAGTGTAGGGTAAGGTACACTTATCTTAAGAAAATCAAAGACGGAAAGTACTCTCAAAAATCGAAATCACCAACTTTTTTTTTTCTTTCTTAGTGTGAAAATACAAGACAATAAGCTTTTATAATTTCGGTGGCGTTATATGCTACCTATATAATATGATTAAAGCAAACATCAATATTTATATAGTCTTAGTCAAAGAGCAGTTTTGTCCACAAAAAAAATCATAATGCATACCTAATACCTTAGCTGGCTCTGCTTTATGTATGCATGATTTGGATAACATGTACCTTTAAGCGACTAGAAAAATGTGATAAGTTGTTTAAACGTACACAAATATTTATATATATTAAAAAAGTTTGCCACAATAATCCATGATTGGAAATATATAGAATAAATGAAGAAAATAACTGTAAATAATATCCGGCAAGGGTAAAACGAAGCGATATGACTTACCCACAACTGTGACCTTTGCTTGGACAGAGTCCAGAAGGTTCCTCTTCTGGGAACCCTTGTGATCTTGACGTTTGGCATTGTAGTAGAAGAACAGTGAGGTGAAAAGTCAAAACTGCCCTCGCCGTCGTCGGTGGTAATCTTCTTGTAGCCGCTCCATCTGGAGGAGCCAAAGTTGGAATTCCAGTAACCCCTGGGAGTCCTATAGGAGGTGGTGAAGGAGACGGCTCGGCCCACGTAAGGCCCATCCAACACGGTTGTAGGGGAAGGCCCGTCCACGTTGGTGTCCAACAAAAACAACAACCTCGGAGGCAGCTCCAGTGTTTTTTTAACACTGTTGTCGGGCTCCGATTCGGTGTGGGAATGCCTGGGCTTCCCCGGTGCTTCCTCCCACTGGAAAGGAACCGAAATGGTGGTCTGCGGCGGCGACGGCGGAGGAGGAGTGCCCGGCGCTATGCTTGGCCGCGAGATTAAGAGAGGGAGTTTTGTCGGCTTGTAGGTTGGTTCGTGAACATGATCACACTTCTTCTCCGAGTCTGACTCCATCATTGGTTGTTGTTACTGATTCTATCTCTCAAAGAGTGAGAGTGTGGAGGTAGCTAACTAGCGTGGTGGTAGGGGCACCTTATGATGAGATAGTGAAGTGGGTATGTGTGGTTTTATAGAGATGGAAACGTGTCATTGAGTTAATTGGTTAGAGAGAGTGAGAGAGAGAGAGAGAGAAAAGGGGTGTTTGTGTGTGTGAATCATGGAGATGTGGAGAAGTGTAAGGAGTGTAATATGGTCCTTTGAAAAGTCATGGAGATGACATAAATTACGTGTGTTTGGTTTGCGACCTAGTTGTGGACTTTTTGGTAGTAAAGATGAGAAGTGTAGAAAGGAAATGAAGAAGTCACACTCTATTCTACCCCAATTTAGGGTAACCGCAGCTACCACTAGATGCAACTCTTCACTCTCTCCTTCATAATTCTTCACCTTACTCACATCACTACATAATTTTCACCATTTACATATATAATTCACCTTCATAACTTTCACTTTGAAAAAAAAAATTAAAAATAATATTGAATTTTGTTGGTTCTCATGTGATTATATATCAAAATTCTATATCGAGTACTATGAAAAAGAAAATAATAAAAAAGTATTACAAAAAATAAAGAGTTGCTTTAGAATTGTCATCTCAACCTAATGAATTTTTTGGGTGCGAAGAAACTTCGATAATTGTGTGTTATTGAAAAATTTGTAATTTTTGTTAAAAAAATTGTACAATGAAGAATTTGTAGTGTTGGTTTACAAAAAATTATGCTTGAGTATCTATGGACGTAGACCTTGAGGTGCTGAATTACATTAAATTTTTTTGTGTAATTTTATTTATATTTTTTTCTATTATTTGTAGGTATGATTCGGCTTGAAGAGATTATCTTAGTGTGTAATTTATAAATAAATTTCAAACACTTAAATACTACATCTATGATTTCTTTTTATAAAGTCAAAATGAATCCTTATCTCTCTCTTCACTTTGCCTTTCCTTGATTCTCTGTGTGAATCTAATCTTTCTCCGTATGCAGAGGAGGTTACTATAAAACACAACTTTTTATTTAAACTATAGTGCAATTTAAAACTTTTCTAATTATAATCCAAATACTCGAAATCGATGATATTTGTTTTCTTGTTTTGGTGGAGTTTTTAATATGACACTGCCGTTGATTTTTGTAATTATGAAAATTGTTAGAGAGTGGGCTTTAAGAAGGAATTGGGATTATGAGATGCCCTCAACCCAAGATCAATTTTGATCAACAAGAGAAATAAAATTTTGTTGTACCCAAACAATGACAATATTTTCTTTGAGAGTACCATGTTTATATGAATATAATGTCGGTTTAATTCCGGTGAAATAATTATCGGTTCAAAATATTTTGGTTATATCCTCATTTTTTTTCACAGGGTTTCAATTTTTTTATTGGGAGCTTATTTCGGTCCAAAAATATTGAATTTCTTTGTAACTTAAGATGTGTTTGGTTCAGCGAAGAATTGATTTCGACTGAATCAATTTTCTAACACAAAAGTAATAATTTGTTACTTCTCATTCAACATGAATTTTTTATTCTTTAATTTGTTTTAAAAATTAAACATGTACTAATTTTACATTTGAAAATCAATTCTAATAAATTTTATAACAATTTAACGTAGAACTAAACACACACTTAAACTTCTTTTCTTTTTTTTTTTCAATTCAGTTACATCTTAGAGACATAGGTTCAAATCTTTCTGGATAAATACATTTTTTGATCAAATTTGAAGAGCATATGATGAATATAAACAATTTTTATGCAATAATATTGATAATAAAATGCTATAAGTTGAATTTGGTGACTCGAAAAAGAAGAAAACAGATCAATTGTTGAAAAAGAAGGGTGGATGAATAATTTATTATTACATTTATTCACACGTTTTTGTCCTTTTCGATAGGCTAATGCATAAAATATTTCAACGTGAGTAACAACTTCAATGATATATATTTTATTATTGACTAAAATTTGTCAAAGGTTTAAAATTAAAATAGCAAAACTAATTAAGAAGAAAAATCCATTTAAATAATATTTATGAATAATAAAAATGTAATCAAAAGAATAGTTGTAGGTGTATAATTAGTGTTTCTCCATTTCTTTATTTAAATGTGTTTTGTCCTTATGTTGAAATAGTGTATATGAAACTGAATTATGAATATTGTAAGATACATTATCATGAGGTTAGGCACACATCTTCCTAAAGATGAGTTAGCTAGATACGTATACTGAGGAGTTTTATTTTCTTGGTGAACCAATTCCATCTAAAAAATAATAATGTTCTCAAATAAAGATATATTACAATTAATTTAAAATAAGGTATGTTGGACATGATATATTATAATTAATTACACTCAATAAAATTTATGTATTTTTTTAATATGATTATATTTTCGCACAGCTCAATAATATTATAAAGATGATTAAGATGTTTCCGCAATTTATTACAAGTTGCGCTTAAAAAGAAAAGAACAATCATTCTAATGAAAAATATACTATACATCATATTAATAAATTAAAGTATGAAATGATTCATATATTGATTTTTAGCATGTACTAAATCTAAATAGAAGATCCAGTTTTATATAGTTTTTGAGTTAGAAGGAAGAGACGTGGACAAATTCTATTTGATACATTTTAGAAACACAAGAGTTTTATTCTTAATGTGCATGCAGACCGAATGCCATTATTACGAGAGAAGCTTGTCAAAATGAAATGGCCACAAGCAGAGTCAAAGAAAAGTACATGCCTTTATGATGAAGTAGAAATGAAAAAATAAAAATAAAATTTATGCAAATTATTCATTTCATCTGAGGGCTGTAAAGGAGTTTTGAATTTGTTATTGTTGATAGCAGAATCTTTTTAAATACTTTACATGCTTCATTAATAGATTTTGGATATGAAGACAATGAGTGTGTTTTTTCTTTTAAAAAAATGGGATAAAATTAATTTTAAATTATTAAGCATAATGCAGATGCACGATCCTATATATCTGAAATTCTATAATAATTAAAAGGCATATATATATTACAAAAAGAATTGATGGAAGGTACGTAACATAAACACTGAAAAAAAGTTGGATCCGACAAAAAAAAAAGTTCCAGCTCATAAAAGTTGAAAAGGAAACAAAAGGAAGGGATAAGAGAATACCAACGCACTAATACTAGGTCTTTTTCACTCTATCTTCTTTAGCACCATTATTTTATATATAACATGATAATTTTAAAATTATAGAAAAATATAAAACTTGGTTTGATATTTTAATTTTATGAAAAGTAATTTAATTTATAAATTTTTTCAATCAGTTAAATATATTCTTTGTATAACAAAATTATTGAAATTTGGTTTTATAAATTTCTCAATAATTAGTGCGAATTGATCCCACACAGGATCACAACAACAAAGAGATAATAAAGACTCCATGATGAATTCACAATTTACTAATTTTATTTCTTTTATTTGTTATCTTTTGATGGTTTATTATTGTAATTTGTAACCATGGTTCCCACGCGATGGCCAAAAACCATGTTTTGATAGAATTTTATTATTTTAAAATATATAAATAATTTAGATTCATTTTAGTCTTCTTTTTTATGTTATAATGTTATTTTTTTAATGTTTATTTCTTCTTTATAACCTTTTTTATTATTCTGTGTTGGGTTTTCTTTTTCTTTTTTTTTATAGTAGGAAGTAAAGTCTGGTGGTTTTTAATAAAATTTCGAAAAAAAAAGCAAGTAGTTGACAATGAATTAGCATACAAATAATAGTAACTATAAGAATAAATAAAGTGATTGGAATCATCTAGAGGTAAAATTGAATTCACGCATACGAAAAGATTAATTTTTATAGTAAGTCTAAACAAAGATAGCAAGAGTGAAGAAAATTATTAATTAAATTCATGCAAATAAAAAATCAATCATGGGTTAATATTTCACTTATGTTTAACCATTCAACCTTAGTTCTAAATAATAATGCAGAATTTTGCTGAAAAGTCCAATAATCTCCGCTCATTTATCAGTTGTCATATGCACAACAGATAATCTTTTTTTTTTCTAATTTCCTTGTGTTAGTCATTCCTTTTTTCACATGCAAAGGGAATAATTTTTATACAAAAAAGAGCACTTTACATGTGTATGTATACAGATTAAGAAAGTAAATACATTTTTTATGGGATCATGCAACCATTTTTATTATATTCTATATAGGTTAATGAGGTAGTGGCTATTTTCGTGTTGCGTTCACATAACCAATATTATTTACTCCAATATTTGTAGTCAACGTTATTTTTTCGTTTTCGTTGCTAATTGGATATATTTGTAGTGATTCTTCTTTTGGTATTATAAATCTTCGTCCCTTTACTTTTCGTGACATTCTTTCTTTCTTTTCCTGACATTACGATTTTTTTTTTCCACTAATTAACTATGAATGCTCAGGAAAAGAAAATCAAATGACAAGGTAATCACAAAAGTAAAATAAAATCTAAATCAGAACGTAAAGTCTATTATAGTCCTATTTATAGATTTAGTGTTCATGAAAAAAAAGAATTAAGACTCAATCCTAAACTAAACACAATATTACAATCTTACAAAACCATGAATAGGAAGAAGATTCCATTTTTTATTGAATGATCTTAAGCATTGTTACTTACGATAACGATCGAGAACCGGAATTTACTTTTCAAATTTATGCTTCGTCTTCCATAAGAGTCTTTACTTAGCAAGTGTAAAACAAGGAAATAAATTTGAGAAGAAACAAAATAGAACACGTTTCAGAATCTTATAAAAGCAAGACATGGTGTTGGAGATTACAAAATTAGTAAGAAAACCACATGAGCATGTGATGTTGACAGTAACAATTCTTATATAAATACATTGCATGTGGTATTCTTAGTTATTGTGAGGGTTACATTATTATGTGAACACTAAGATACAAATTAATTAATTTTATAGACATTGAATTTCATCAATCCAAATAAAGCTCTTATTGAATAAATCAAGTACATAGAACTTTATATATTCTATAAAATAGTAAGTACTTTACCAGATAATTTTGGTGTATAAAATAATTTTTTAAAATCCAAGTAAATGTCAACCATAAGATAAAAAATTTAATTTTTAATTACTAATACTATTTAGAAGTTTCCCTTAACAATATCTCATAATTAACATACTTGTTCAATTCTTATTCTAGAAAAGCTTGATTCTCACACATTAATGGACAATTTTTCATACAAAAATATCATTATAAACATATACGACATCCTATATTTCAATAATTATATACTTTTTAAAGAATAAATTTATATTACAAAAATTATATAGACGTATGATAGACCAAATCAAAATCCATACAAATCAAGAAAACCTAGCTATGACAAACCAAACCTATTTCCAAAAGAATCCCCAAAAGTCCTAAACTAAGCAAAATTTTTCTTAAAATCCATTGTATGTGTATTGACAGATTGTTTGGTTCTAGACAAATATGCAAGATTTTTAAATACATACATATATATAAAATATGAATTTGTAACTAAGAGTGTGACTTATAGTAATTATTTTTTTAAAGAGTTTAAATTTTTTTATAATAAAATATTGGGTCTTGCTAACCAGTGTCCTTAGGACATTGGTTAAGGATAATTAATATACATTGAGTCCTACAAAAATACATAGATAAGTGTAATATTAAATAAAACTTGATCTAATAACCATTAATGCAACTTTATTTTTTTTAAAAGACAAAAATGTCCATAAATATTGTACAGATGTATTTAATATTTTATTTAATGTTCACAAATAAAATTTAAAAACTAATTAAATAATAAAATAACTATGTTTTAATGTTGTTAAAATTTAAATTAACAAAAAATCAACAAAAAAATAGTGTTAAACATCTAAAACTTAAAAAAAAATAACATAAGAAAGTATAAATTAACAGAAAAACCAACAAATAAAATACTCTTAAACATCTAAAAATTATTACAAAAAAAGAGTAATTAAAGTGTCAATTTAAGACTTAATTGATTTTTTTTTAGTAGAGACCTTAAAAATTCCAAAAACTTGTTTTGTAACAGTAAGTTATTGTCTACACATTTAAAAGGGTATTTTTGTCTTTATAAAATTTATTATGTACATTTATACTATTTTAATTACTG
>Ga0214544_1008923_pt1 | contig 16229 bp, 12 predicted proteins | sample CNSS3metaG_FD_160074 | JGI IMG/M metagenome (GOLD analysis project Ga0214544, IMG submission 160074) | Root nodule microbial communities from cowpea collected in UCLA plant growth center, Los Angeles, California, USA - CNSS3 | ecosystem: Host-associated > Plants > Roots > Nodule | place: USA...
TTTAATATATCATAAAAAAATACAGAGATATAAAATATATATATATATATATATATATATATATATATATATGAAGATATATTATTATTAATGTTCTCTCAAGGAAAATCTTATGGTAAAAAAATAAAAAATTTGTATCTTTTTATCAAATAATAATAATTTAATATAGTATTAGAGGCGTCACAATTTTCGTCATTATTTAATTTCGGTGGCTAATTCAATAATTAAAGATGTTTATGATCGATTTTACCCATTTAACGATCGATTTTGTTATTAACTAAAATGTTTTTATCTAATAGTGTTTAAAGGGTCATCGTCTCACACTTATATGTATGTTGTGATTGTACATCGTACAAAAACATAGATATTAGTTTTGGTAATGTATGAACTCTTACAAATTAATGAGAACAATGTATTAAAAAATTGCTTGGACTACATATATGGCCTTGTTTAATATACTTATATAATTTAAAAAGAAAAAACAAAGTTAAGGAGGGAGCTTAATTTTTGAAGGTGGTAATAGAACGGAACTATGTTTTTTCCAACTTAGATGAAAAATATGGATATCTATATATATATATATATATATATATATTGTTATTGACATTTTAAACGTATTTCATGATAGTATTTGAATTGTTTACACTGTTTAATACATATTTATTTTAATGTTAACCGAGAAACATATTTGAAACGTCAAATAAACTTAAAAAAATTTAGTTAAATGACTAAATTTACGTATAAATTGGACTAAAATTTCTTTTTGTCCATGATTTAGTTTTAAAATGGTGATGATTTAATACTTACAATCGTTTCCATTTGTCAAATGTCAAATAGTTACGATATTTTTACTCTTAACATTAAATAATTATAATTACGATATAATCACCTATATTCATCCACTATTTTATGGAACTTGTTTTCTTTTATTCTCTTTTATTTTGTTTTTATTTTTAAAAATTGCAGAAAAAAAAAAAACTCTTTGCCCTTTATGTATAAAATTGAATCAGTTTGTGTTTGGTTAAATGTTGCCGAAACAGTGAGCATGATCCCATTATTCAAGGAAATGGGTTCCTGTTGGTGGTTAATTACATGCACCATTGTATCAAACAAACTCAATAAATTACGACAACTTCACTATCACTTAAAGAATACGCTTCCATGGCTCCAAATCTTGATAAATGAATCTAGCCAGCGAATAAAATAAATTTAAATTATTATATAATTATTTTTCATGCCGTCAAAGGCGAGTGTCAAGATAAACTATTTTCAATCAAACAGAAAACCAAACCATATAAAATAAATATTTTCTTTAAAAATGAATTAGATTGTTTAATAAGTTCGGAAATATTAAATACTGTGTAGATATATCTAAGCGATGCTCGGCCAAAAACCAGTTTGAGTCTCTGCATATCTTGCCTAGGCGAGCCTGGCTCGCTTGAGCGAGAATTGCAAGCTCTGGCACTGCTTCACGCACCCAACAACAGCAACATACCCAAATCCACACTCCAATTCATGCCAAACAATCCAAAATAATGCACCAAACATGTACACCTAATTCAGACCCAAAATACTTCCCAAAATCCAAGTTTAAAGCATAAATTGCGTTTACAGTACCCAAACCCTCATTATTCCCATATAATTGCATAAAGATTTTGATCAAATGCCACCAAAACAACCAATACCAGATCCCATCAGTTTAGGCATGAAAATTTGGGTACACACATAACACCATTATGCAAAACAATACAATTAAACCAGGATTTCGAGTTCAGCTTCCCTAACCTGGATCCTTTTGATAAAAAGTGGATTACTGAGAGTTTCCAATGATCTCCAATGACCACCCTTCTTTGTCTATCCTTTAATTCAATCCCAAAACCTCACTCAACCTCACCACTCTCTAAAACTCGTGCTTTCTTTTTTGGGTAAAATTTTCAGTTTGCCAAAACCGTCAATTTCACCACAATTTGGCCTTTTAAAGGTGCCTTAATGTGGTTTAATGAAAAAAAAAACGAAAACTAGTTTTATTGTGGGTTTTATTTAATTAATTAAATTCTGCAGATCTTACAATAAACATGTTATTCTTTTGTTTTATTAAATCAAAGTATATTTTTCTTATCTTCTTTTTGAATTTTAACTTCTAATTATAATATTTGTTTATCAATCTTAAAAATTTAGTTAGAATTCTTCTCAAATCTCTAATTACCATTTGTTTAAGTGAATAAGCAACACTTCATGAGCATTCATTTGAACTTGTGAAGTATAATTTTCATTTTATTCATATACGTTGGAATGAGTGTAGTGTAATAGGTGTTTACTGGCATTTGTTTGAATAGGTGAGTAGCTAAGATGAATTAATTAATGCCAGGTTGGTTAATTCAAGCTTAAACACTTATTTGCTTAACTATAAGGGTAAAAGAAGAGTACGATTTCACTTGCATTCGTTTGAACAATTGAGAGTCTAGGCAAAGATTAATCTTAGTTTATACAAGTTAATTAAAATCTCTATTTATAAATTAAATGAATCATAATCATATGGCACCCATTAAAGAATTCAACTATGGAAGAACTGAAGAATTCTTTTTTTTTTTTCATTTATCATTTTAAAAAACCTTTGTTACTTTTTTTATGTTTCAACCTGTCATGCATACTTGTATAAGTATTGTTTTAAGTGAAGTTCTTGCACCAAATTTGTTGGGAGACAACTTGGTTTAGTTTAATCCTCTCTATAATATTTTGTTCACTCTTTATGATGTATTGCATTAGAATAGTAACATTTATTTGATAACATCAAAAACAATTATCACCTATCCTAAAAAGATAATTCCTAGTGTTCAAAGATCAAGGAGGGCGTGTTGATCTCCCTCTATTGGAAGATATGATAAAGCTCAAATTAGCCTTTTTGTGAAACATGCAACAAGGGTTTGTATTTTCAAAATAATTGTTTTATTCTCTTTTGATGATCACACTTAAAGTGCAACACAAGCTTACACAAACTCAACAAACACATTAATACCAAATGATACCTCATTGTTTGACCAGTTATGCATTTGAGAAATCAATCAATCAGATTTAAATTAGACGTAATAAAATCAAAACGTTCTACAAACAATGCTTTAGTAAAGATATAACATCATTGATGATTTGTCTTAACAACCATAAGTTTAAAGACACTTTTTCAGACATAATCAAAATGAAGTTATATCTTACTTTTTCAGACATATATATAGCCTTAGAATGATGGATAAAGTTCTTTGATGAGCTAGTGTAGTAATAATATATAAGTATATTATTTTCAAAACTAGAGTATTCCTCCAATTGATATATAACCCATAGAATATGAGAGCATCAACTTACAACTAACATGTACTTTGCCTCTAATGTAGAAAAAGGTGATGGGGTTTTGTTTCTTGCTTGACCAAGAGATCAGATAAAATTTGAGGAAATGACATCCTACAATTGTTCCTTTTTTTTTTTGTCAATACAATCTTTAACATAGTTTGCATCATAAGAGCCTTCTAATTTGAAACTAATATGTTTTGGCACAAATATATATTAATTGACCCCAAGAGATATTGAAAGATCATTTTTACAATCTTTAGATCAGACTCTTTAAGATTTGATTGCACTCGTGCATACAGACAAATATTATGAATTATTAAGCCTACATGGAGTAAGCAAAAGATGGAATTCAATTATACCATTGTAGATTGTTTGATCTACTTTGTTACCATATTCAACCTTTTCAAAATTTCCTTAATCTACTTCTAGTGATGGATAATGATACTCTTTTCTCCCTACTTGATTTGGAGATCAAGGAAGAACTTGACCTCTATCATCGTACTCATTTGGAATTCACTCTACATCAACTTAGAAAACTCCTTTTGCAAGGATTCATCGGTAGCACTAAAGATAATGTCTTCAACATAGATTTGGGCAATGATAAAATCATTGTTGTGTTATTTTTAACATGAGGTTGTATCAATTTTTCCTTTGACAAAACTGTTTTAGAAACATAATATGTCTAATTTGTTATACCAAGCATTAGGAGATTGCTTAAAACTGTACAAATCTTTTTTTTTTAATTTTGAAAATATGATTTGTTTATGAAACATCTTCAAAACTCAAAGGTTGTTTTACATAAACCTTTTATTCAATAAAACCATTTAAAAACACACATCTAACATCCATACTCAAAAAAACTTTATATTCTTGTAAGAAGAAAAATCCAATAAAATTCTTATCTCTTCAAGACACTCAATACGAGCAAAAATTTCTGTGAAATTTTTACCTTCTTGCTTATTATAGTCACGTACTACCAATTTAGCATTATTTCTTACCAAATTTTCTTCTTCATAAAGCATGTTCCTGAAGAGCCCATCTCATATCAATCACTCTTTGATATGACGAAGGAGACACCAACATGCATACATCAATTATGGTAAATTGGCTGAGCTCTTGAACCATGGTTAAAATTCAATCTTTGTTTGCTAGATCTTTCTCTATATTTGTATTCTTTTATTCTACTTGAGACACCAAGAACTAAAAATTTTAGCATAATTTTTTTATAAATTAAAAAGTTAGCTAGATCTTTCTCTATACTTGTATTCTTTTATTCTACTTGAGACACCAAGAACTAAAAATTTTAGCACAAGTTTTTTATAAATTAAAAATGTAAAAAATTTCATACCTAAACCCGTAAGCAAAATTTCCTAGATTCTACTTCATCAAGTGCTTGAAAGAACATAAATTTTAAATTCCGATTATAAAAACAGTAAGCACATTTCTATAACCGAAAATCACTCATTTATTTATAAGCTAACTTGAAATTTAGGACAACATTAACTTCCCCGTCTTATATTTTCCTTGTATTCTAAAGAATTAGAGAATGACAAAAAAAAAAAAAAAAAAAAAGTGAAAAAAAAAAAAAAAAAAAAAAAAAAAAAAAAACAAAAAAAAAAAAAAAATTAAAAAAAAAAAAAAAAAAAAAAAAAAAAAAAAAAAAAAAAAAAAAAAAAAAAAAAAAAAAAAAAAAAAAAAAAAAAAAAAAAGAATAAAAAAAAAAAAAAAAAAAAAAAAAAAAGAGAGGGGAGAAACCAATAGCACTCAACATTTCTTCATTACTTCAAAGCTTAAGAATCTAATAATTAAATTTCTTGATTACTTCAAAAATTAAAAAACTAATAACTAAACACCACAAGGTAAGTTTTAACTCTTCAAAAATCATTTTTTATTCATAACCCTATATGTCTATGTTCCTTTAAGTGAACTCATGTATGTTCCTTAAGCGAAGAAAGAAAGAAAATTTGGAAAGAGAGTGAAGAAAGAAACAAACTTCGAATGAAATTCGGTACTATCCTTTAGGTAGATTGAAAGTAGAATTTCATAAAGAAAAGGAGAAGAAAGTGTGTGTTTGTATGGGATGGAGAGAGCAATAAAAGGAATTGGAGACGAGAAATTGAAGAAAGAAAAAATAATCTTACGATTTTAGAAAGAACAAAAAGAGAGGAATTTTCAACTCACTATGGACATTTATTACAATGTTAATCAAACCACCTTTTCAGCATTATTCAAAAATCTACTCTCATATCAAACCTCTAAATGTTTACCATCGCCCTCATTTTTTTTCAAACAACTACCATCCTCTTATGAAACCAAAACTAATCCTCAAAGCTTATACATACATACCTTACATACAAAATTTATCAAATTAAAAGTTAAACAAATTAAATTTCATTATCGTTTTAAATTTCTGTCATATTTATTTAATCACATAAAAGCGAATATAGCCTTTATTACCCTTTTTTTTTTCAATCATAGCATACAATTTTTAAATAATCTCACTTTTCTTTTTACTTTATTTCTCCCAACAAATCAAAGTCAAAAGTCAAAAGAAACTTGATTTCTTTCCTTTAAAAGGCAGAACAAATAGAAAAGTTGCATAAATCTAATATAAGGTAATTTTTTTGTAACATTGTTACTAGGAGGGGGTTTTGAAGGACATGAAGGACAAAAGGGAGTACCCTATGGAAGAAGGGAAGATGAAGAGGTCATGTGGACCACTTACTTTTCCTCAAAGGCTCGTCCCAAAGGCCCACCAATCTCTTCGTTGTTCTTAAAAAGATTGAGTTTTTAGCATGACATGGAAGTAAACTATAAATTTTCAACATGATCCACGTAAAATAGGACAATTATGGATTGGATTTTTAATGATTCAATTTACGTCCATTTTAGATCGAAATAATTGGATTAAATTTTCAACCTAAATCTATTTTTAAGCAAAATTAGTTCTATTTTTTTTTTAAATCCAGTTCTAAATATTTAGATTAAGATTTAAATTCATATCCAAATATTTGGATTAAGTTCAAAATCCATACTCCATTATTTATAAAAGAAATTTAAATCGGATTTTCTATTAGGGCCAACACAATCGAATTTTGATTGGGGACACCTCGTTGAATTTCAGCATGGGACCTACTCGGCTGAGTTTCATTTGTGACAAACTTGGTCGAATTTTAGCATGGGGACTACTCAGCTGACTTTCAATCGTGACCGACTCGGCCGAATTTTAGTGGAGGCTAACTTGGTCAAATTCGATCAAATTTTGGCAAGGGTCAACTTGGCCAAATTCAAACGAATTTCAGTAAGGTTAACTCTACCGAATATGTCTAAATTTAAGTCAAGCTTGACTCGATAAAATTTGGCAGCATACGACCGAATTTTGGCCTGGGACAAAGTGGCCGAATACAGCTAAATTTGGGCTACGATCGACTTGAAAAAATTTTGGTCGGGATCAAGTTGACTGAATTTCGATCAGGGTTGACGTGGATGAATACAGCCAAATTTCGTGTAGGGCTGACTCGGCGGAATATGGCTACATTTAGGCCAAGGCCGACTCGACCAAATTTTGGTCGGGGCCAACTTGACTAAATTTCGATCAAGCTTGACACGGCTGAATACGGCCAAATTTCGTTTGGGCCAACTAAACCGAATAGGCCAAATTTCGGCCAAGGCTAACTCGACCAAATTTTGATCAAAGCTGACTCGACTGAATTCAGCTGAATTTCAACCGAGGCCAACAACTATGCTGAATACTGCCAAATTTTAGTTGCGACCGAATCAGCCAAATAGCCAAATTTGGTACGAGGCCTACTTGGCCGAATATTGCCAAATTTGGGCCAAGGCCAACTACGTCAAATTTCTGTCAAGCTTGACTCAACTGAATTTGACTGAATTTTGGCCAAAGTCAACTAGGCTGAATATGACTAAATTTTTGTCATAGCCGACTCGACCAAATACAGCCAAATTTCGTCTAAGGCTGACTGAGTCCAGTATGGTCAAATTTGGGTCAAGGTCGACTCAGTCAAATACGACCAAATTTGGTTAAGGGCCGACTGAGCCAAATTTCGATCGAAGCTGACTCAACTGAATTCAACCGAATAAGACCAAATTTTGTACATGACTGAGTCGGCTGAATACGACCAAATTTGGGTCGTGCCGACTCAGCCGAATACGGCTAAATTTGGGCTAGTCCATCTTGACCTTCAGCCTAACCACACTAAAAATTTAGATTGAAAATTTGGATTGGATTTTTTAAATTATCCATATTTGAAAATCTGGATTTAAAGAATGGATATCTAATCCATAAAATATATAAAATGTAGATCAAATTGAATCCAAGTCCAATAAATTGGATTTTAAATGGATTGAATTTTTAATAAAGTAGATCTTAAATTGATTAGATCAACAAAAGTGGATCAGATCAAGAAAATTGAATTTTTGCCTACCCCTACGCATAAACACAAAACTTAACACTTAATCTTCTAATGTTATGAAAAATAACTTGATTGAGAAAAATATAAGATAAAATATTCATTGGGGTTGGGTTTCATGATCCAATTCAATGTAAAAACACCATACAATATTCTTCTAATTCCTACTCTAGCATCGCATCCCACAAGGACTAATGTGGTTTAAGTTAATTGATTTGTTACTGATAAAGGATGAGAATACCAAAACATTTGTGGTTTAAAGCAAAATAAATGTAGAATTAAGATGTAAAATATAAATAGAAATTGACACAATGGAAACAAATAACTTGATTGAGAAAAATATAAGATAAAATCTTCATTGGGATTGAGTTTCATGATCCAATTCAAAGTAAAAACACCAAACAATATTCTTCTAATTCCTACTCTAGCATTCACACCTTATGTAACAAGCGCTAATGTCCTAGCAACAAGTCTAAACTTTAATAAAAGCCTTAATGTTTTAGACCTTTCCTTATTAAGAGTTCGCATTAATGATCAAAATTCCGATGTTATGAATGGCTAATGATGTACTCTATGTCTAGATACACAATCAATTAGTTATCTACTCTAATCTAGGTTTTAATATCGTGTCCAATAATTAGAAATCCACAAATATGCAATCAATAATTATCATGCAGTTAAAACAAGAATAGAACACAAGAGTGATGGAGAGAAATTATATTGAATAGTGAAATTCACAAAGAATTAAGAATACATTATACCCAACTCTGTTGAATGCAGAAGTTAGCTACTCCTAGACATACTAAACACAAGATTAATGTTGAAATTGTATACCTCCAACCTTCAAAATGCCCTTCTAACTTCAAGTGTAGAGATATCAAGTTTCTTTTTCTTCCAGTGTGTGTTTTTGACCTACAATAGATCCTAAATTTATAGACTTTCATAATTGGACTAAGCCTAAAATTTGGACTTGATTTGGTAATTGAATAAATTTTAAGAAATAATCCTTGATATATACCTTTTAATCTTTGGAGCTTCCATATCTTTAAATTATTCTCCAATTATTCTGACTTGTAATTTTAGTAACCAACTTCATGGATATTTGGTATTGTTGATAATCTTTCACTATTTAATATTCCACTCATTCTATTGATAATCTTCCTAAATCTCTAAGATTTCCACTTATTTGCAAAATATAATCCACACATTTATCTTTTCAAATTGTATTGAATAAAACATGAAATATCAAATAAAATCCAAAAATAAAATAATAATAAACATAAAAATAAACTAAAATAAAAATATGATAATGCTAATTATTAGGTTATCATAACTTGTTCGATTGCAAGTGACTTAAGTTCCATTCCCTTCGATGTTTCTAATATCATGTTTCTTCCCAAGGGTTTAGTCAGAGAATCTGCTAGATTCCGTTATGACTTCACATAGTCAATGGAAATAGTTCCACTCTTTAGCAACTACTTCACCAAATTATGTATCAACTATATATGTTTATTCTTTCCATTGTAGTTCTTGTTTTTAGCTATAGACATTGTCGATTGGCAATCACAATATATTGACACATATGAGGTTGGTTTCATTCCTAGTGGAATGTTTGCTAAGAATTTTTTCAACCACTCAACCTCACTACCAGCCTTTTCAAAAGAAACAAACTCATATTCCATTGTTGATCTTGCAATAATTGTTTGTCGTCTAATCTCCATGTAATTGAACCACCCCAAAGTGTAAATAGATAACCACTAGTGGATTTTCATCTAAATTAGAGATCTAGTTTCTTTCCTCTGTCTTTTACTTCTTCTCAAATCCTCACACATGGCATAACTATTGCTATCTCTAGGTTGTTTAGATGTCTCACTAACCTTTAAAGGAAAAACATGTAAAAAAAAACTCAACATTTTTTGTATCCACTATAGTATTATGCTTAATCACATCACTTTTAAGAACGAGAAATTTATAGGAAGCAATATGTTCCACATACCCTAAGAACATACAATCAAAAGTTTTGGAGCCTATTTTCCTTTTTTTTTAGGATTGACTAACATTACCCTAGCTAGACACCTCCACGCTCTTAGATATTTAAGATTAGGTTGATAACATTTCCACAACTCATAAGGAGTTTCACTTGTTTTCTTATGAGGTGTCCTATTTTGTAAATAACATGCAATAAGAAGGGCTTCTCCCCAAACTTTATTAGGTGCACTAGAACTAATAATCATGACATTCATCATTTCTTTAAGAGTTATATTCTTTCTCTCAACTACTCCATTAGACTCAAGTGAATATGGCGGGGTTACTTCATGGATAATACATTCTCTAACACAATATTCATTAAACAAGACATACTCACCACCTCTATCTGACTGAATCCTCTTAATTTTCTTATTCAATTTATTTTCTACTTTCGCTTTATAATTTAAAAAAAAAAAACATCAAAGGTTTCATCCTTATGTTTAATATACTTGGGTGTACTTACAAAATAAATTTACCACCTCTAGGCATGGTTCGTTTTAAAGCAACTAGATCAATATGAATTAGCCTTAACAATTTAGTTTAACGTTCTACAAAATGACAAGTTTTCTTTGTTAATTTAGATTCTACACATATATCATATTTATTACTCTGCTTATCATGCATATTAATTAATCTTAGTCGTTGTAATTTCATAACATATGAGGAATTCAAATGTCCTAATCTAGCATGTCATACATCATATGAATTAATAATATAAGCAGAAGAACAATATTCATTAATAATTTCATAAATGTAGACTATAAAGAGACCTTGATCACAATATCATTTCCCCTACAAACATGTTACTTTTCATAACAATCTTGTCACATTCAAATTACATTTTAACCCCAACTTTTCCCAACAAGGCTACAAAGATTATATTAACTCTAATTGAATGTAACACATCCCTCAAGGCTAGAGTCTTCCTAGAAGTGAACTTTAAAAGAACTTTCCCTTTTTCCCAAAATAGAAGTTGTACTGGAATCATTGGGATACACATGTTCTTCTTCATCCCTCACATTAGTCTATGAGGTAAAAGCACTTTTGTTTGCACATATGTGCCTGGTAGCACCAGAGTCTACCACCTATTTGCTCACATTAGTCAAAAGATTTATTTCAAAAATGACCGTAATAATTATATTTTTCATTCAGCTATATTTGCCTCAAGAGGATTTTCGTTCCTAACTTTATTTCCTTTAAAAATTGGGTTAGATGCAATGGGATGGGAATTTTTAAAATTAACTTTACTCTTGTGATCAAAATTTTCCTTGTACCTTTTTGGAGCTTTAGTAGATAATTTCCTAGCCCTTGTAGCAACACATTGTTTAGTGGTATCTTCGACTTTCAAAATGTCTAGGAAAGGTTTCACAAAGATTGTCTGCATTCTGGAAACATTGTTTGACATCTTTGATGTATAGTTTGTGTTGAGGTACATACTGTCAGCCTACAAGTCCTTAAGATTATTGTAAAAGCTTACTAAATCATAAACAAAATAGTGTTTCCTTGAGTTGTGTATATTCACTGCCCTTAAGGACTTATCCGTAGTGTGTTGCACAAGCCCCCCGGATACAACAGAAACTTCCCAAATTTTTTGAGGATCTCAGAACTAATATGGAACTCTAAAAAGAGTAAATAACTAAACCTGGGATAATAAAATAAAGAAAAGAGAATAATAGGATGAGAGGATGAGAGGATGAGAGAATAAGAGAAAGAATAGAAGAAGGGTGAGTTGTGCTTTCAGAGGAAGCAAAATGCATGTATTTATAAATGGAGTAGGGAGATTAAGATGGGTCAGAAACCCATGGCTTCCAAAGGATATTTGTAAAAGCCCAAAGTTAACCATCGTGCCTTGTGGAAAAGAGATGCAATGTTCACAAAATTGCAACAATGGGTGCAGAGAAAAATTTGTGTTGCTTCCACAACTCGTGCAACATGCAAAAGGGTTGCAGATATTTGCAACAACCTCCTAGTATGATATACTTTTTAAAGATACTACTCTTAAAAAAAGGATAAAGGGAGTTGTACGTAAAAAGTAAATCAAATGTTCACACCATGCTTTATTCTTTGTCATCATATTGCAACCCTCTATATTTGCCATGAACCTACTAATCACTTCCACTATTTGTGTAATGTTTGGTCTTGTACATATCATAGCAAACATATAAATATTCACCGTTGCTTCATACAATACTTGAAACATCTCTATCCTCTTCGCTTTACTATGCTTAAATTAGGTCATTTTCTACTTAATAAAGATCCAAAGGAAGGACACCAAAAGGTAACTTAGACCCATACAAATAAAAATAAATAAAAATATTAAAAATAGTCGCACATAATAAAGTATGTAATATTTATTATTGCATGTTTATTCCTTCATTTGCAACTCAATTGACCTAAATATTTAAGTCTATTTATAGACATACCCACCCATTAAGCAAAAGAGAGAAGGAGGAAAACATCTCAAATAACAAAGAAAAAGGAGAAATAAAAAATCAATCTGATGGCCATTTTAGTTCTTACAAAAACACAAATCATTTCTATATACCATTTAAAAAAAATATTTTTTTTTATAAAATAATTCATAAACCAATTTATAGAATCATATATGTTGAATCTATATTTGTTTCTTTTTACTTACAGAGAGGAATTGTAACGTCCCATTTAATTAATACGCGTAACTAAAGGAAACGTCACATAAAGATAGTACTGTAGCGTAGTCTTGGGGTCCTTATCACAACCCCTACAACTTAGGCACACCACGAAAAACCAGATACAAGTCTAACAATTGAGAATAGAGTAGTAAAGCATAAAACAATACATGGGTCATAGCCCTAAAGAAACTATGAAGAAAAATAAAATTCAGCCCAGATGGCTAAGCAACGGAATTGCCATTTCCTTGCTGACCACGAGAACCTCGCCCATCTGCTCCCATCAATCAAATTGATGATCATCGCAAGAAGAAAAGCCACATACAAGACAACCATACAACAACAGGGTAAGCTAGAGCCAACAATATTTTTATCATACAGTCAAATATATTTTCACCATTCAATATCCATACAACAGCCAAGCATGTTATGACTTTCCAATCAATACACTATGACTCAACTCGACTCATCCGGATACGTATAACTTGGTCGGATTCAACGGATGCCCGCACTTGTGGTGGATACCTCTACTCACCCTCGAGCTGCTCACTCCCGAACTATGTGTTACAAGTGTTACAATGAATTAATTTCCCTCACCACAAGGTTAGCCCTTAATGAATTTCAGGCCTCCTGCTACTCTCACCACAGGAGTCAGTCTGCTCTAGGTGAGACTAACTGACCCCTTAGAGTGTCAGGATGCAACCTTACCTTGAATCCTTACCTAGTTATACAGATGGGGCACCACCATGGACACCCACTAACAGGGGCCATGGAATTACGTCCCGACCACTGAAGCGCAACCCTGAAAGTCTCACCTAGAGACTCCAAGGAATTACACACTGACACAGAACAAACATAATCACACAGCCAAACAATATTCACCATGCATGTACACGTTCATCATCCCAACCTTTAAACCAACACCCCTCATGTTCCAGGTCCAACTCATTTCCACCCATCATAAACCATCCATGCATAAGGATTTCCAACTCATCTCGTTATCATGCCTCTTTAATACCAACCATGTCATTAAAATCTCATGCTAAACTCATATCACCCCAATATTCACAATTTATAACTTGCACCACTCATTCATACTCATTCATCTCAAACTTTCAGCACAATACTTAAAAATCAAACAAGCATTATCCATACAAAGCCAAGAAAACAATCACGCCTCGCACTGCCTCGCCCAGCACCTCGCTCAGGCTGAAGGGTCTCGCTCAGGCAAGACGTTCTTGCCCAGGCGAGCCCCCTTCGCCTAGGCGAAGGCTCGAAAAAGGCAGCAGGAGCACACGCGAGATCTTGCTTAGGCGAGACCCCTCTCGCTTGGGCGAGATGCTCGCTCGCTCAAAAAGTCGAGCTGGTCGCCTGGGCGACCTTTCGCGCAAAAGTCCTGGGCGAGCTCCCTATTCATCTCGCCTAGGCGAGACTGGCTCGCTTGGGCGAGATTAACAGGTTTCACCACTGTTCTCCTGTAACAATCACCTGTTCGCACCCAAAAGGACAGTACATGGCAGTTCACGCATTCAACACAATCATATAGTGCATAAAACATCTAACAAACTCTAACCCAGCCATAAAACAATCAGGACTCAGACTCTAACTTCCCCGTACCTGGTAAAAGCTTAGCAAAGACCTCGACTGCACGACCACGAGCACGACAGCTCTAAGGATGAACTACAGGGCTGAGATAAGAGTAGGACAGAACCAGAGAAATGGGGTTAACCAAGGATCTTAACTGCAGATTACGAAAAGGTAATAAAAAGGGAACTAGCATGAACTCGAAGGTCACTTACATAGAGCAACGGAACTTCCTAGCTCAACGTAACAGCGGAGGCAGAAACCCTAGCAGAGGGGTTGACGGCTGCAGTCTTAGGTTTTCTGAAAAAGAGTGAAAATTGAGACTTAGGACAACGAATGGTGGTCTTATCTACTAGGTCAGCTCTTAGGCCCACTCGCAAGGGCAACCCCATTACATTTTTGGGCAAGAAGGAATGGAACATTTTTAATGGGCCTTACAGGAATCACACAAAGACATGATAAATTGTTTATGTATATCACATTTTTCTTTAAAAAAATATGAATGCAACGCCATCTTGAAACGATGATAATGTAGAGTTGGAAAAGTTTGAACTACATTTAAAGCTTTCTAGCGGCGTTTGTTGTAGTTTTCTAAAGAACAAAAAGAAACAAAAGAAAATATTTGGCTTTCCCCTTTCGGGTGTTGCCCTTAATTAACCAAACAAGACACTCTACCTTACAATTAAAACGACGTTTCGTACAAAAGTATATGTACGTACATGTCACATATGATGAAAAAAAAAAAAAAGAGAATCTTACAAGGTGTGGAAGAAAACACGTATGGTATAGTACAAGTACATGTCCACATATTAACTCAACCAAACTAATTTTCTGGTTATAACCATCATCCAAACCATTTTTCTTTAATGCTTGCTTTCTATGAAAGCAATTATAGCCACCTCAAATATAGATATCATATGTCTTTAATACGACATATTATTGTATAATTTATATACTTAATAAGAACTTTTTTTACTTTTAAATTTTTTTAACTTTTGTAGCTTTAGTCTTTAATCTTTTTCAAATATTTCATATCAGTATATTATCTTAAAAAATACAAAATTTAGATTTACATCAATTAGATTTACTAGAAAGACACAACAATAAACTAAATCTAATTTATATTAAGAATTGATATCATTTCTAATCTAAAACCTTGAGGTAATGAATTTGTGAATTTTGTTTTTTATATATTACTTCTACACAATATAAAATTTAGACTCACATTTAAATTTTTAATCTTAAATTATACATTACTCTATATTAGTGATGAAACTTTATTCATTATTTTGATATTTTTTTTACAAAATATAGGAATAAGCCATAAAGAGATGAAGATTTGGAACATGTGAGGAGCTAAAATTGAGAATAGAACTTTGGAATGTTTAATAATGGAAATGAAAAATTAGGACGATAATCTTATTCAAGTTTGTTAATATTTATAAGAGAAAAATACATTTGACCTAATGTAAAATTACTATATAATTAAGTACATTCTTAAAAGAAATTGTATCGTTTCACAAAAAATTGAATATATTTTTTAAATTCTTGTTACTGCTAATAATAATAATAAATGAAAAACTTAAATAAATGAAGGTCTTAACAAAGTACTATTTACAAAACTAACACTTTTAATTTTAACTCACGTTAAAACTGTTATTTATTTTTGTCCTTTTGAACGTCAGCACTAAAAGTTGCATTAAAATTATATATTTAAATCTAAAAAATTAAAATAATATGAAAGTTTCCAAAAACATATATAATATATTTAAAATTTTACACCTATGCAAAAGCATTTTATCCTATTTGTAATTGGTTAAATTTTACTTTGATTTTCACATTTTTTTCTCATAGTTTTAATTTTCGATAAAAAATCATTTTTAAGATAGTTTGCTTATTATTATATTATTTACATCAAATACATCTACATATATTACTACCGCTTGAGTGGTGGTTGTTGTGACACAATCACGTAATCTACTTAATAGAGACTATTGAGTAGATTACGTGATTGTAGTTGATTTTTGTAACATCAAGCGGTAAATAATATTAAGTAATATATTCCTTCCATGTATTTTTAGAATAAATTTCAAAATTAATTCATTGAAAATAATATCGTTTTTAAGTTGTGAAAAATTAATCATAATACATATAATAATATTAATAAATTTTGGATTCAAATTTGAAATCGTAACGG
>Ga0214544_1008924_pt1 | contig 16227 bp, 4 predicted proteins | sample CNSS3metaG_FD_160074 | JGI IMG/M metagenome (GOLD analysis project Ga0214544, IMG submission 160074) | Root nodule microbial communities from cowpea collected in UCLA plant growth center, Los Angeles, California, USA - CNSS3 | ecosystem: Host-associated > Plants > Roots > Nodule | place: USA...
CAGAAAGGATATAAAATCAAATAGTAAATACAAAATATTACATCATAAAGAGTAATGAATAATATGATTATCAATCATATGAGTAATTGTATAAATCAATGGACGACCATTAATTCATAACATCTTTAACTTTTGTTTAGAATTTTGAGAAATCTGTATAACTTTTTCAAAATTTTAAGGTCTTCTTAGTGTATATTGATTAAAATTTCTTTTAAATTATTTTTTTAAATTACATGTTAGATGGGTTACTGTGACCAATTTTTAATCAATATTTTGGAATGCAAAATTTTTGCTTGAATTACTCCTATGATCCACTTTTTTAGTCAAAAATATTAAGTTAATCTTTTAGATTTTTTAATTTTAATTTAGTCTAATTTTTTAAAAATTGATGTAATTTGGTTATTTTTGTTAAATTTCTTAAAGTAGAGCAAAGATTTTATCAAAACTGACACTAAGATTATGTTAGTTACACTAATAAAACAAACTATTTTTATTCACAACTTTAATTTTGATGAAAAAAATATTAATTTAATTTAAGAAGTTTAACGAAAAAATATTGAAGACCTTTAAAGGGACAAAGGAACCCCACAATTTTTTATATCTATATAATTAATACCTGATGAACCGAAAATCACAAAACCTTACCTTGTCAAAAATCAATGGAAGAATAAGAAAAACCTTACCCTAAAATGCCATCAACAAATTTTTGTTAAATAAAATAACCTTTACAAAAAGAATAAAATATTATGCCTTTCAGAAAGAAGAAAAATATCCCACAACCAAAAAAATCGGACAATCTGACACAAAACGTAGAAGAACTTAAAAGAAGAAGGAAACTCGAGAAAAATAGAAGGAAAACAACATTACGACATTATCCAACCAAAACCTATTTTTTAAACTAGTTCAAACTAATGCACAGAAGATTTCAAAAATTAAAAGCATTTCTAATAAATATCATCCTCCACAATACTCACCTGCCAAGGAGAAAACCAACCATAATAATAAATTAATTTCCCTGGAAACAATCTTAATTTGGAATTGAATAATAACACCAGATTATTTGGCTTGAACTCCCTTTCCAAAATTCATTGATTATGGTAGATTAATAAGATTGCATCCTTAACTCTTCCAATTCATGCATTTGAAACCTTCTTCTTTCACCACCAACCTTTAAGTCAAAATTTAGAGCCCTTAAAGTCCAAAAGGGTTTATGCTCAAGCTCTACAAGTAAATGGAAGGCTCTCCTATACACTAAGTGAAATGGATTCATGCCTATAGAGGTCTTGAATGCTTTCTTATAAGCCCACAATGTGTCATCCAATTTCAAAGACCAATCTTTCCTTCAACTAGAAACTTGTTATGGGATTAGTGGTCATGGGCTCGATCCTTGAGTATACATTGAAATATTGTTGTGCGTACAGATTGACAAGAAAAATGTGATGGTTGACATAATTTGGCGAGTTGCTTGAGTATTGGGGGTTGTGTGTTTGTAATGGACTATGGGTTAAAGTAAGGTTTTGTTACCTTGAGAATGGTTAATCTTAATGAATTGGGTGAAAATTGTGATAGGTTGAATTTGTTCTACTATGTGTATGCGTTCATGGTGCTAATAGAGTTATTCTTTTTGCCATCTTGCAAAATTGGGATAAAAGTAATAAATTATGTCCATACTATATTTGTTCTCTTGGAATTTGATTTTTGGAGGAGAAGGAAGCCTTTGGATGGTAAGTCGATCAAATTTCATGATAACTTGTGTAAAAAATTGTGGTCAAATGAGATGAGAATTATTGTTTGAGCCTTATTATCTTTTATTGGAATTAGAGTTGAGGATTGTCTTGGAGCTAGCATTGTTCACATTGGATTAAAATGGTCTCAAGGTGAAGTTAGATGGTTTATGGCGTGAAAATTTTATGCTAATGTTCTGGTGTAGAAATAAGTGTAGTATAAATTCATGATGTTTCATTATTGAAGGATTGAGTTAGTATTTTGGGTGAATTGGTGTGTTGCACAGTAAAGTATTTGCATGAAGTAGAAGGTTGGGAAGTAAGGGATGGAATGCTATGAAGTGTGGTGCATACTGAATATGTTTTTATGTTCCTTTGTCTTTGTGTGTGCCTTAAAATTGTCAAAAGTATGTGTAATTACGTTGTTTTTCATATTTCTGGGTGTGTTTGCATGTCGTTGGACGCTCAACATTGGTTTTGGGCATTTTTACGAGAGGTCTAGTGTTGAGCGCTAATTTTGGGCGTTGAGTGGCCCTTTTTTATGGAGGTATGGCACTGGCCATTGGCTTATGGTGCTTGACACCACTGATTTTTTTAGTTTGCATAGTTTTCGTAAAATTGTGTTTTCTGGTTTGTTAACCGTCTGATTTAGCTGAAAGTTTGACAGCTGGTTCATAACATGTTGTTCTTTAGTTTGAACGGTGTGATCTTATTTCGAAGGTTTGTAGTTGGAGATATATGTCACACATGATTGCATTGTGTTGATATTTTGTTGTGATAAATTGTGATAGGCTTTGTTTGCAATATATTGGATGTTTTGGCCAAATGATTGATGTATGGTAAATACAATGGTGAAGATTGTATTATATCAATGTGTTGTAATACATGTGATGATGAGGCCTTAATGTGCATGCGTGTTATCGATCATGAATACGTATAATCATGTGATTATTGCTTTATGTGTGTCATGATGAGAATTATATGGGCATATGTATGGAATGGAATGATATGGCATGATGTGATGAGAGGTTTCATGAATGAGTATACATATGGAGTGGGACAATATGGATTCTCTGATAGTTGTAAGGCGATGATGGTTCTTTTACCCAAGGGGTTTTGTCGAGTTAAGGTAAAAGGGTTTCGTTTCTCCGTAAGTCTTTAGCATGAGCTTAGCAAGAGTGCTCCTACCCAAGGCTTTGTCGAGTGGGAGGAGTTGTTACTTATAAGTCCATGGAAAGTAGGGGAAGCAACTTTTCCAAGAGGTGTTGGTGTGCATAAAAGGCATGTGGCTGACTGTGAGAGAATTCCATACCATTTGATATTACATGGTGGTAATATGTTGATGGATTCATGACGTGGTGTTGAGAACATGTATTTGTGGATATTATGGATTATTTTTTGTATATTATGATAATGCTAGGTGAGTTCTATGTTGATATGCATGATTATATGATGAGATACATGGTTTGCTCACCTTTACATGTTTGTGGTTGTGGTTTCCACCTGTGATTATCGTATAACTTGTGTTATACGGGAGTAGATGTTTATGCTTAGCTGTGAGGAGCTCATGGGGAAAGCTTTGGGAAGTTTAGTTTTGGACCTTTTTAAAAGTTTTTTTTTGGAAATAAAATGTAATAGTGTAGTGGCTTTGCTTTTGCACCCGAAAGATTGGATATTAAGTTTTATTTTGACGATTTAATTTAGTTGGTTAGATGAACCATATTTCATTTTAATGAGTAAAGTTGTTTCAGATAACTATTTTGACAAGTGTCACTTTTAGAATAAATGATTGTAATGTTCTTATTTAATATAGGAAGGTACCTTAGGATGCATTTTATGTTTTAAAGAAAATTTTCTTACACATAGCATCTCGAAATGGGTGTTACAATAATCATTTATAATGTCATAATCAACTCCTATGACATGCATACGTGATTAATGCAACAACACATTTTAACTTCAACATGCATGCATAACACATGACCTTAAGATAAATAACCTTGTATTCACCGAATCTCAAAAGGTTAATGCATTGAACGTATTTGTATTCACTAAATCTTAAATCTTAATGTATGAAACACATATTCATTAGATAATTCTAGTTAATGTATATTGTAAAACAAACATTAGAACCAAACATTCTTAGTTTCTCTAATCATCAAATTAAGTTTAATAGAGAATAAAATTATCACAACAATGACAACAAGTAGTAGAAGACTTTTTATTGGTCCAACCATTTTTAATGTTTTCATGTTTAATTGCCATTGTGAAATAAAAGGAGAATTGCAATGTATATAAAAGGAGGGATAACTTGGATTTAGTTAGTTAGCTATAGAGAGAAATAGGAACTTAATTTTAAACTTTGATGATTTGTATAAAACCTAAAAATAGTTAATAAAACCATTTGATTATAACCTACAAACAACAATAACAATCATAAAAAAAATGAGGCTAAAATATTAAAAATAAAACTTTCCAATCATGGTTTGCAATAAGTGGATGAATCCAATCAAATAAACTATTGGGCAGGCAGAAAAAAGAAAATAAAAGCAAGAAGCATAATAAATTGCAAGAAAAAGATTTGGATAAGGATAACAAAAACAAATTAGTGACCATTAACCTAATTTTACATTACATGAACTTATGAATGAATTTGAATGTGTTAATTAAAAGAATTCCAGGTAGGTTTAGAAGAAAATGGATAACTAATCTTTATAAAGAATATTGGATCTCTAATATTGTTTTTACTATTATGTTTTGTCATCCTTACTAAAAGACACAACTTTGAGGATCGATTTGCAAGCAGACAAGTCAGTAATTTTAAGAATTTTATTATTGTGCAATGAAAGGACATCTCCTACAATATTTCACAATTTAGTTATCTCTTTAATCAATTTTGAAGAATTTGTTTAACAATTAGTTTAAGACAAACTAATGCAACTTAAACTAAAATTAAACTAAGTTAAATAAATTTTGAAGCAAAAATGCATTAGCATCAACCAAGCAACACTAATGTGCTTTAATTAAAAATTTAATTTAAAAATTATTTATAAATTACATAACCTAAGTTGATGCTACTTACATATTTAGAACTCGAGGCTAACGAATTAGTGTCCATGATTTTAGAGTTGCATACTCATGGGAGGCAAATTTGACACTAATAACTATTTAGAGTCAACTTTTACTTGTTAGCACCGAATTTTGGCTAGCGCTAAAATTCTAATTTCATATACTCATAATTCACCATGACTTTGCATTAATTTTACCTTTTTCTTTTTTAAAGTCAATATCAGTAAAATCTCTTCTTCCATCATAAAATTAGTCAAACTCTATATATATTCGTCTCCCTAAAATTTTACCTTGATCATTGCATACAAATAAAACGTAATTACAAAAATAGTTATTCAAAGAAAAGAAGACATAATCAAACTATGGATAGCTACCCAAGAACAACGCAATTGGGTTCTCGACAAAGGAAACACTAAGGAACTCCCTACTACTTATCGATCGAGGGAGCCCCTTTATTTGTATGTGCCTTTTATCCTTGACAATCTCGACCCTACACTTAATTTTCCTTATTAGATTCAACACATCTTAGTTTGAGAATTTGGTTCTTAAAACCCTTGTCGGATTGGGTATATACAATAAGAAAAGATCCATAATGGGCACCATTTACATAAATCCACCTAACTTTCTGACCATGCTTTAGTTGATAAAATTACATGAATTTATTAGTAGTGGTTGTTATATATAGATAATCACATAGGATTGCAAAATCCGTTTGAAATGCCCAATTATTGGGGTGTAATTGAGTTTACGCTAATCACATCATACATAACATATGAAACACAAAATTAGACAAGGGAAATAGGATATTTAGGTTTTAAACATAAATTCATACACAAAGGTGAGGTCCGTAGTATCGGGTAAAGGTTTTTGAAAGATCATATCACTCTTATCTCGAGCTTCCACTTCTAGAAACTCGGGCATTACATCAGAAACAAATGCTAAAGGATGGCACAAAGCCTTCTACCTACTTGGTACTTAGGAAAGCTGAGGTAAAGGTCACAACTTCTTGATGAACCTAAAGGTACTTAAGGTGACTAATGGGAGGAAACTTATTTCTTCTACCCCTTTTAACGTGTTCTTTATAGTGACCTTCGAAGAATCCCTAACTTTGAGTTTTTGTATTACACCTTTACGGCTAGGAACAAGGGAAAGAGGAGTAGAGTCTAGTTCCTTAGAAAAATCTCCTCGACTAATCAAGTTAGTATGACTTGAGTACACATAATCTTCGATGGCAATAATCTCTTAGCTAACCAGGGGATGTTGTTCATCATAGGAATCATAAATAAAAAAGGAAGACCTAGGGGCAAACCTTGAGCAAGGACGACGATGAACTCTGAAGCTTGGATGAAGATGAGTGCAATGTGAAGACAAGGTGTAGTTCAAAATAAGGTACATAAGTGGGAGGAGATGAAGTGATTGATGAAATGATTGAACATTTAAAAGTAAGGTTAAGAAGAAGTTAAAACTTTCTACTTAGTGGGGGAATTGTATCCCTAGCGAAGCATTTCTTGAAACTAAAAATTGAAATTAGATTTTCGAATCATTTGATGCCACGTGTAAATAAAATGATCAGAATAGATTCTTGTCGGAAGCTATAGAGATAACAATAACGCCTAACGAAAAACCCTCGTTAATAAGTCAGAGACAAAATTAAGTGTGAAAGAAGTATTTATGGTAGTCCATAAAGTGTCACGATATAATAAAGGGGGTTGATCTTGTCCCCAATAAGTTGTTAAACTAGCTAAGAACTCGGTAATGAGTTTTGCATAACATATGAACTCATTCGTTAGTTTATAGGATCCACTTTCATTTATTCATTAAACTTCCCAGCTCTGGGGGCTTATGTACCTACCCAACTCGTTGTTATAATTAATTTTGTATGTTAACGCAGACTAGAATACGCACATTATCTAAGGATCCAAATAAGAGACACATATTATATTTTAACCACCCTAAATAGGGAAAATATAATATGTATATGATATATGATTTACAAATAGAAACTCGATATATTAATTTACATTTGTTGATATACATTTCATATTCAAAGGCCTAATAATTATATGTCTACATAACACGCAGTTAGATCCAACTCATTATCACATATACTCACAAATAATTATTCATATAGTTCTTATTGCCTTGAGCATCAATAAGTCTTTATAGGTAGACTTTCCCTCCTTGTGATTTGGACATCATTCTCAAGTCAACAGTCAGTGAACCCACCTCTAAGACTGATCGACCAAACTCGGTAAGAACGATGAGAAAATATATATTTTACATGTTGCATACATTTGGGGTTTAGGGTTTGCATACATTTAGCACAAACAATGGCAAACTTGTTTTGGGTGTTTACGACCAAAAACTTTGCAATGACCACCTTTCTCGCATGGATGCTTTAGGCAAAGGGAATTACAATGTTTATCGTCATTTGTTCCAAGGTTACAACTTTGTACCTGGTTGTCATAACAACATTTCACATTTGCTTGTATATCTTTTACGTCCATCAATGCAGCTAAATCAATCACTTCACTCTCCTTCATCGTTTTCTCACACCTTGATTCTGCTGCAACTGTGTTCACAAAACAACATAATATTTACTATAGTCATTTATAACTTCATAATCAACTCCTCTCACATGCATAGGTGATCAATGCAACTACACATTTTAACGTCAATATGCATGCATCACTGCATGACCTTAATATATATTAACCTTGTATTCAGTGAATCTTAAATAGTTAGTGCATGGAGTGTATTGTATTAACCGAATCTTAAATGCTTAAAGAATGAACCATATATTTATTAGGTAACTACCATGAAAGTATACTCTAAAACAAACATTAAAACCAAACTTTCTTAGTTTCTCCAATGATGAAATTGAATTTACCTGAAAATAAATTGATTACGACAATTGCAACAAGTAGCATAAGACTTTTTGTTGGTCCAACCATTTTCAATGTTTTTATGTTTAATTGTTTTTGTGAAATTAAAGGAGAATTGCAACATATATATAGATACAGGACAAGAATGGCCTTAATGAGTTAGCTGTAGAGAAAACTAACAACTCAATTTAAAACGTTAATGATTTGTAAAATACCTAAAAATAGTTACTGAAGTGATTTGATTTATTACCTACAAACAATAATAACAGACATAAAAAAAATTAGGCTTCAAGATTTAAACAAAAAATTGATTTTCCAATCATGGTTTGTAATGAACTGCATTAATCCAATTAAATGAAATACTGGACAAACTGAAAAAAGAAAACAAAAGCAAGAAGCGTAATAAACAACATGAAAAATATCTGGATAAGGATAACAGAAATAAATTAGTGCCCATTAACCTAATTTTAAATCAATTAAAATCATTAAATGAATTTAATCCTGTTAATTAAAGAAATTACACATAAGTTTAAAAGTAAATAGATAACTAAACTTTATAAAACTAGTATAGGCTAAATGAATATATATTATCATTTCAATTATATATCTAAAGAACATGAGATCTCTAATATTATTTTGACTATTATGTTTGGTCATCGTTATTAAAAGATACAACTTATAGGATCTATTTGTGCGGAGACAAGTCAACAATTTTAAGAATTTTATTGTTGTCCAATGAAAGGACATTTCTTGCAATATTTCACAGTTAAGTTATTTCTTCCTTCAATTTTGAAAAATTTGTTTCACAAATAGTTTAGTCCAAAATGACAAAAATTCAATTAAAATTAAACTAATTAAATAAATTTTGAAACAAAGATGCATTAACATCAGCTAAGATAGCACTAATTTGCTTTAATTAAAAATTTAATTTAAAAATTATTTATAAAATACATAAGCTAAGTTGACGCTACATACATGTTCAGAACCCGAGGCTAACGAATTAGTGTCCATGATTTTAGAGTTGCATATTCATGGGATGCAAATCTGACACTAACAACTATTTGGCGTTGACTTTTACTTGTTAGCATCGAGTTTTGGCCAACACGAAAAGTCTATTTTCTTATACTCATAATTCACCATGATTTTGCATTCATTTTACCTTTATCTTTTTAAGAGTCAATATTAGTAAAATCTCCACTTCCATCATAAAAGTTATCAAACTTTATATATATTTGCCTCCTTAAAATTTTCCCTTGATCATTGCATACGAATAAAACATAATTAGAAAAATATTTATTCAAAGAAAAGAAGGCATAATCAAACAATGGATAGCTACAAAGAATAACACAATTGGGTTCTCGTCAAAGGGAACGTTAAGGAGCGCCCTACTACTTATTGATCGAGGGAGCCCCTTTATATATATCTGCCTCTTATCCTCTACCGTCAGGTAGTGCTCGGCCCTACACTTAAATTTTTTTCTAGGTCTTTGCAGTATAGTGGAAACCTCGGGGAGTGGTCGAAGTGCAAGAAAAATAATTTTCCTTATTAGATTCAACACATCTCAGTTTGAGAATTTGGTTCTTAAAACCCTTGTCGGATTGGGTATATACAGTAAGAAAAGATCCATAATGGGCACAATTTACATAAATCCACCTAACTTTCTGACCATGCTTTAGTTGATAAAATTACATGAATTTATTAGTAGTGGTTGTTATATATAGATAATCACATAGGATTGCAAAATCCGTTTGAAATGCCCAATTATTGGGGTGTAATTGAGTTTACGCTAATCACATCATACATAACATATGAAACACAAAATTAGACAAGGGAAATAGGATATTTAGGTTTTAAACATAAATTCATACACAAAGGTGAGGTCCGTAGTATCGGGTAAAGGTTTTTGAAAGATCATATCACTCTTATCTCGAGCTTCCACTTCTAGAAACTCGGGCATTACATCAGAAACAAATGCTAAAGGATGGCACAAAGCCTTCTACCTACTTGGTACTTAGGAAAGCTGAGGTAAAGGTCACAACTTCTTGATGAACCTAAAGGTACTTAAGGTGACTAATGGGAGGAAACTTATTTCTTCTACCCCTTTTAACGTGTTCTTTATAGTGACCTTCGAAGAATCCCTAACTTTGAGTTTTTGTATTACACCTTTACGGCTAGGAACAAGGGAAAGAGGAGTAGAGTTTGGTTCCTTAGAAAAATCTCCTCGACTAATCAACTTAGTATGACTTGAGTACACATAATCTTCGATGGCAATAATCTCTTAGCTAACCAAGGGATGTTGTTCATCATAGGAATCATAAATAAAAAAGGAAGACCTAGGGGCAAACCTTGAGCAAGGACGACGACGAACTCTGAAGCTTGGATGAAGATGAGTGCAAAGTGAAGACAAGGTGTAGTTCAAAATAAGGTACAAAAGTGGGAGGAGATGAAGTGATTGATGAAATGATTGAACATTTAAAAGTAAGGTTAAGAAGAAGTTGAAACTTTCTACTTAGTGGGGGAATTGTATCCCTAGCGAAGCATTTCTTGAAACTAAAAATTAAAATTAGATTTTCGAATCATTTGATGCCACGTGTAAATAAAATGATCAGAATAGATTCTTGTCGGAAGCTATAGAGGTAACAATAACGCCTACCGAAAAACCCTCGTTAATAAGTCAGAGACTAATTAAGTGTGAAGGAAGTATTTATGGTAGTCCATAACGTGTCACGATATAATAAAGGGGGTTGATCTTGTCCCCAATAAGTTGTTAAACCAACTAAGAACTCGGTAATGAGTTTTGCATAACATATGAACTCATTCGTTAGTTTATAGGATCCACTTTCATTTATTCATTAAACTTCCCAGCTCTGGGGGCTTATGTACCTACCCAACTCGTTGTTATAATTAATTTTGTATGTTAACGCATACTAGAATACGCACATTATCTAAGGATCCAAATAAGAGATACATATTATATTTTAACCACCCTAAATAGGGAAAATATAATATGTATATGATATATGATTTACAAATAGAAACTTGATATATTAATTTACATTTGTTGATATACATTTCATATTCAAAGGCCTAATAATTATATGTCTACATAACACATATTTAGATCCAACTCATTATCACATATACTCACAAATAATTATTCATATAGTTCTTACTGCCTTGAGCATCAATAAGTCTTTATAGGTAGACTTTCCCTCCTTGTGATTTGGACATCATTCTCAAGTCAACAGTCGGTCAACCCACCTCTAAGATTGATCGACCAAACTCGGTAAGAACGATGAGAAAATATATATTTTACATGTTGCATACATTTGGGGTTTAGGGTTTGCATACAATTAGCACAAACAATGGCAAACTTGTTTTGGGTGTTTACGACCAAAAACTTTGCAATGACCACCTTTCTCGCATAGATGCTTTAGGCAAAGGGAATTACAATGTTTATCGTCATTTGTTCTAGGGTTACAACTTTGTACCTGGTTGTCATAACAACATTTCACATTTGCTTGTATATCTTTTACGTCCATCAATGCAGCTAAATCAATCACTTCACTCTCCTTCATCGTTTTCTCATACCTTGATTCTGCTGCGGCTGTGTTCACAAAATAACATAATATTTACAATAGTCAATTATAACTTCATAATCAACTCCTCTCACATGCATAGGTGATCAATGCAACTACACATTTTAACGTCAATATGCATGCATCACTGCATGACCTTAATATATATTAACCCTGTATTCAGTGAATCTTAAATAGTTAATGCATGGAGTGTATTGTATTAACCGAATCTTAAATGTTTAAAGAATGAACCATATATTTATTAGGTAACTACCATGAAAGTATACTCTAAAACAAACATTAAAACCAAACTTTCTTAGTTTCTCCAATCATGAAATTGAGTTCACCTGAAAATAAATTGATTACGACAATTGCAACAAGTAGCATAAGACTTTTTGTTGGTCCAGCCATTTTCAATGTTTTTATGTTTAATTATTTTTGTGAAATTAAAGGAGAATTGCAACATATATACAGATACAGGACAAAAATGAGTTAGCTGTAGAGAAAACTAACAACTCAATTTAAAACGTTAATGATTTGTAAAATACCTAAAAATAGTTAATAAAGTGATTTGATTTATTACCTACAAACAATAATAACAGACACAAAAAAAAATAAAGATTTATTTGTCAGTATAGTGAAAACCTAGGGGAGTGGTTGAAGTGCAAGAAAAATAATTTTCCTTATTAGATTCAACACATCTCAGTTTGAGAATTTGGTTCCTAAAACCCTTGTCGGATTGGGTATATACAGTAAAAAAAGATCCATAATGGGCACCATTTACATAAATCCACCTAACTTTCTGACCATGCTTTAGTTGATAAAATTACATGAATTTATTAGTAGTGGTTGTTATATATAGATAATTACATAGGATTTCGAAATCCGTTTGATATGCCCAATTATGGGGTGTAATTGAGTTTACGCTAATCACATCATACATAACATATGACACTCCAAATTAGACAAGGGAAATAGGATATTTAAGTTTTAAACATAAATTTATACACAAAGGTGAAGTCCGTAGTATCAGATAAAGGTTTTTGAAGGATCATATCACTCTTATCTCGAGCTTTCACTTCTAGAAACTCGAGCATTACATGAGAACAAATGCTAAAGGACGATGCCATTAATTTCACTAAAATAATACTCCTTCTTATGGAAGTATATAAAAATAAACATAAGACGATGGAAATATGTTAAGAAGAATATGTTAATACAATAACAAATTGTGTGAGTGGTTGCATACGTTGCTTCCTCTAGTGTCATGTCAAATGGGGTCAATCCTGTTAGAAGTTCCCGTAGAAATATGGCGAAACTGTAGACATCTACTTTTTTGGTGTGACACTTTTTTTTATCATTTCAGGTGCCATCCAATGGTTTAAAGGACTATTGATAATCTAATCATGTTGATCTTAGTGTGGATGCTTTCTATGGTGATAAGAACTGTAGAGGTATGCATTATGGCACTACAATAATCCTATGAGATTGGAACAAAGGTGATAATCAGAAGCGGAAGATCTCACCTTAGTTTAAGTTCTCTATCCATAAATTATTGACGCAACGGTAATGCTGAAGAAGAAGAAGATGTCAACAAGGTTGAGGTAGAGAAACTGTTATTATCGTTACATTTATGTAATGTCTTTGTTTACGTGTCAAAACTTTACCTAATAATGGGCTTTTCTCTTGGGAGCATTTTTATGTTATACACTGCAAATTTTGGGAGTTGGATAGAAATCATGATTTCCACATAGACAAAGAGAATCTTATCGTATATGATATTCATGCACTTTACCTATCAAATTCTTCATAGAATATTTTGTCAGGTTTGTGTGTATATTACATGTTTCTTATGTCTTTGAGATTTAATTGTTTTTTACTTCAACAGACTCAACACTTCTTCTCTTTTGAATAAAATATATCTAGTTAAGTGTTCATCCACTTCTATTTATCAAATCATTTATTAAAGATACAAATTTTGACTTGAGTCCATTTTTATGAAGTTTTATCTGTTGCTGGACGTTTGAAATGTTATACATTATGAAAAGGAGAATAATAATATGGTCTGATCAAATGTATTGTTAAAAGATTATAGTATAGGAGATAGATATTAAAGGATGCTTACTTCAGAAAAACAAACAGTTTTAACGGTAGAATATTTGGGTCAATGTTGGGCAAAACAATTAAAGAAAAATCGATAATGAAAAGAACATGGAGACTTTTCCATCTATCTAACGGATTCCGGATTTGGAATATATGATAGGAATTTGGGTATTATGGAGTTTCCAAGTCCAACACTGAGCTTAAAGATTTTTGCTACAAGGGTATTTTGTCCTCAACTATCGAATACATGAAAAGTAGGAATGTATCCAAAAGAATGTTAAAGTCAAATGGAGATTCACGATTCTAATGTCAAAATAATTATATTTTGTAAAATGTGTTTTTTATAGTGGAGTTTATAGGTCTTACTTGATTGAGCCTTGATTTCATAGTCCTATTACCTAATAATCACAATAAATTATTTAAGATGTGGTTACCTTTTCTTATGGATCATTAGACTGACTTAATCAACCACCTAGTTTGGGTACATGTCATCTTATTGGGCCGACATGCATCCAGTTAGGCCATGCATTGATTTGTTTTCAGCGATTCTTCTAGTGTGCAGGAAGGGACGAGAACGGGTACCTGGGTCAGCTTCTTGCGACAGGTTGCCTTGAGTAATGAGAACATGTAGCTAAGTTGGCTCCTTGGGACTAATTGTCTTAGAAGACAAAGACGAGTACTTAGATTGGCTTCTTAGATCTGATTGCTTTGGGAGATAAGGACGAATAGCTAGGTTGGCTCTTAAGACTCGTTGCCTTAGGGAACGAGGACCGAAACTTTCTCATCCTTTCTTTAGGGTTGCTTCTTGTGTGACTAGGTATATTAGGACATGAGTACATATAGTCCATTATATTTTAATACTTTAATAACTTTTATTCTTCGTTTGATTTTTATTGTTGTTATTTGTTGGGATTATGAATAGTAAATACTGTCACTTTTTAATTTTAATTATTATAATTAATATTATTACTTCTTTATTTTTATATAAAGCATTCTTTTATTTGGTTTCGTTGTAAAAAATATACTTTTACATATCAAATATAAAATTGCTAAATGAAAATATATTTTACTTATTATATTTAATCAATTGAAATTATACATTTTTATTCAAAATCTTAATTTAAAAATTGTTGAAATTCTTTTCATTTTACTGACGCTTTGTATTAGGTTTGGTTAGGAAAAGAAAGATTTAAAAAACTTCCTCATTTTTATTTACAAATAATTTAAAAACATTCTTATTATTTCAATATGAAAATAATTAAAATATATTTTTTAACTTCATCAAATAAAATATTTATATTAAATTTTAATTAGTATAATAAATATATTGTAATTTAAATAGTCCCGTGCACATGGGTGCAAATACTAGTTAGAAATACTATTGAAGAATCTCTCTTGAAGCGGGAAGTGTGAAAGAAGCCTGTATATACAACTCTGCTTCTTGGGCAAATTCAATATCCCTCTTTCTCCCCTTCTCCATCCATGCCTCCAATCAAGGTTCCATTTTTAACTTCGTTTTTCTGTACCCTTTAATGTTCCCCCACTTCACTTCTCTGGTTTTAGGGTTTTACTTCAATATTACTCATTTCCAGGGGAAACCCCATTTAGAATGTTATTGTCTTTCCTTTTGTTCTTCTGAATTTGATTACTTCTGGATGTGTAATTTATTTTTTGTATTGCCTCAACGATGTTACAAAAACAGGATGCGGTTCTTCTTCTGCTTGATGTGGGGCCATCCATGCATTCTGTTCTTCCTGAAATTGAGAAAGCCTGCTCCTTGCTTGTAGAAAAGAAGGTATTAATCATTCCGACCCTCTTATTCAAAGCTTCAATTTTTTTATTGTTGTTATTTTAGTCTTGTGTGTTTTGGTTTTGTTTTATTTGCAGATGATATATAGCAAAAGTGATGAAGTCGGAATAGTCTTATTTGGAGCTGAAGGTACTCACTCACTTTGATCTTTACAGTGCAATGAATCGTGTTGATTTGGTATTTTTATGTGCATTTGATTCTATTGTAATGTGATTGCCGAGTATGCTTGCACTAAAAAGGGTAACTGTCTGTGATGCAGAAATGGGGAGTAAGAACTGAGAAATTATTGAGTCTTCCTTGAATTTCCTGTTTCTTCTGTTGTTTTTCATTCTGATTGTAAATAGAATATTTTCCCTGTTGACTAGACTGAGTTTTTTTTTTTCATTTTCATTTCTTGCTTACTGTTATTATCTAGTAACTATTCATGTTGCCATGTTTCAATGGAAGAATCCCTCTTATACTTTGCTATTTGTTTTCTTTAATTACGTCATTTTCCTGTTGTGACATATGACTTAGGGCTCCTCCCTCACCTGTGTTTATGTTGACATTTCCTCAGATACTGATAATGAACTAACTACGGAAATTGGTGGGTATCAACATGTTGTGGTTTTAAAAAAGATTAAAGTTGTCGATGGAGATATTGTTGAGGCTTTACAACAGCTGCCTCGAGGAACAACTGATGGTGATTGTATCCATAAATTTCTTGGTTGTTTTATATTATGCTAGATTTTACTTGTTAATTGATAACATTTTTAACATGTAAAATTATTACCATACGATTTTGAGTTTTGCCCTGCAATTAAATATTCACATGTTTGCTTCTGGCCAAAAGTATTTTCTTTTGCAATCTCAGAGATTAGATTTTCCGATTACACTATTTTACTAAATGAATTAATCTTTCAAATTAGGTCTTTTTCTTTTTCCTTTTCTAGTATTTGTCTATATAATCCTCTGTTTCGGCTTTACAGTTTACTTGCTTTCTTATTCAGTAACTTGTTGATTTATTTAACTTTTGTCGATGGTATTTTTTTTTTTTTTTTTTTTAAACTGTTTTTCAA
>Ga0214544_1008926_pt1 | contig 16218 bp, 13 predicted proteins | sample CNSS3metaG_FD_160074 | JGI IMG/M metagenome (GOLD analysis project Ga0214544, IMG submission 160074) | Root nodule microbial communities from cowpea collected in UCLA plant growth center, Los Angeles, California, USA - CNSS3 | ecosystem: Host-associated > Plants > Roots > Nodule | place: USA...
GCTTACATAATCCGGATATTGAGTCTAGAGTCATGTAAATGTGTTGTGGTGGTCTATATGATTCTGGTGATAATGAGAAAGATTGCATGGTTTCTGTTTATAATTGAACTGCATGATTCCTTAATCATATTAGCTTACCCTTGCTTTTTGTGTTCCTGTCTTGTGTTGTATGTTTCCTTTTGCGATGATCACCTATTCGGTGGGAGCAGATATGGTTGCAGTGTCAAAGGCACTTCTGGAGGATGAAGAGCCATCGTGTTAGTGTTGAATAGGAGATTTCCAGTGGGAGCTTTAGCAGTGGTCGGTAGTACATAGTTTATTTTTATTAGTTTAAGTGTATCAGTGATATATTTTTATAGTCATACCTTTTGTAAGACTGTATTAATATATTGGGTACACTGGATTATCTGTTTTGGAACTATGATGAAACTCCCTATTTTTATTAGTTTTAAGCTGTTGAAATTGGGATGTTACATAAAACATAAAAGGAATACTAATAACTTGTTTATCACATTTTTATTCAATGAAATAATCAAGTTATTTTTATTTAATATTATTGATTTTAATGTTTGGTTAGGTTTGGAAAAGTTTTTTATATACTCCTGAAAAGTTATATATATAAACTAAAAATATTTTATAATGAAGTTAAAAATAATTTGGATAAATTATAATTGAAAACATGGATACATTAATTATGTATAAACTAGAGCTTTAGTCACAGTTGCTCAACAAATTAAAGATATCAGCAACAGACTAGACAAGGTTGCAGCTGATAGGCATAAGTTTAGTGTTCAAATAATTGATGTTGACACACTCTCGTGTGAGTGATATCGATGTGATAGGGAGGAAACACGATAAAGAAAATATTATAAAGCTTTTGATGCCACAGAATCCTAATGATGTTGATGTTAGTCTCTCTGTTATCCCCATTGCAAAGTTTGTGTTCAATGATAAAAGGATCCGGGAGTGTGTTTCTGATGACTTTGAAATTAAGCAATTGGTTATCAAAATCATCAATTCTGCCAATGATCTAGATTTTGTTGATGCTCTTCCACGACAGCAGAATTTAAAAATGTTAGTAATTTGGACTTGGAACTGTGGAACCACGAAGAACAAAGCCCCAAGCTGAAGTTAAAACATGTTTCAAATTGCCACAATATTGAAACACTTCCCTGATTGGTTAACAACTCTGACTGATCTGAAAACACTTACTATAATATATTGTTCAAAGTTGGTATCTCTCCCAGAGAATATGCATCACCTCTCTGCGCTTGAAACTTTGAGGATTGTGTAAAAAGTATCAACCCCATGTTGGAGAGTTTTGGTCCAAAATTGATGAACCAGAAGAGCCTGAGAAGAGTTAGAGGAACTTATTTTCTGTATTTATTCTTTTATCAAGTTGTTTTCCATGATGTTGATTTTTCCATGCTTTTCCACTCTTTTCTCGTAAAAATTAGTTGGATTTTATAGTTAAGACATTTCAATTTAAAAAAAGTTATTTTTTTTAACTTTGTCAATTATTAATATTGTTACACACAATTACTTCTGCAGCAGCCTTTTGTATACCTTTTTGGTTATGTCTTATTTCAATTTTAAATCAATTAGCAGGAGACCCGTCCACACGCGCGGATCGTGTTTTTGTGTTATGTAATTTTTAAAACAGAAATTTTGTTGTTATTATATAAATCAATTATTTGAATTATTATTATTATTGTTTTAATTGCATATAATAATTAATTTTATTATTTAAATATATTATCATTTAATTAATTATAATAATTTATAATAATAATAATAATATTATTATTATTAAATTAGATTGAAATGTATATGTATAAATATTTTGAATAGAAATACGTGTACATATAAACACTTGTATGCTATATTAAAATGAGATGCATATGCACGGATCGTTATTAAAGTAAAATGTAGGCGTATGATGTTATATGGTCCCATATATATATAACATGAAATTGATGTTAAAAATTTTAAATATAAACACATGTAGATATAAATAACAACATGTATATTATATTACACTAAAATAAAATGCATATTCATGAATCATCCTTAAAGTAAAATGTAGGCATATTATATAATATGGTTAGTGGCGAATGATTTTGGGGGTAGGGAGGGGCCCTGGCCCCCCAAATTTTGAAATTTTTTTAATTATATATATATATATATATATATATATATATATAATTTTTTTTGGAAATTTATTAAAATTTTTAATTGTAAGTATTATATTTTAAGAAATGATCAAAATTAAATTGTGTATTTTTTATTTATTTTATAAAGCACAACATTTAATGTTAATAGATAATAAAGAATAAAAATATTTAAGTTTAATTTCTCTATTAATTTGTTTTTGTCAAAAAAATGAGACTAGGATTATATTAATTACATCTCTCACTCTCATATGTTCTCTTTTTTTTTTTTTAAAGAAAAAAAAGTTAGACACAAACTTTTTTTTTTTTGCTTTCATTTCTCATTTATGCTCTTCCTTCCTTGTATCTTGTCTCACTTGATAATGAAAACATTATTTTTTATCTCATCAGCTTTTTGTTCACTATTGTATGAATATAGAAAAAAATGTATCACATATTTTTTCATAACCGATTTTTAATTGTGACTTAATTATAATATATTTTTCTTTTAATAATTACGTGTCTCAATTGTTTATTAGATTATGATAAATTATTTTTTAATATTATTTACAAAAATAAAGTATATTGATAAAGAATAAAAGAATAAATTCATCGTTTAAAAGTGATAAAAAAAAACTATTAATGAAAACAATATAGATTCTACTTCTTCACATATTTTGAAGCATTATACTAATGATCAAATTGTTTAGTAGAGAAGTCATTCTTTGAAACATTATACTAATGGTCAAATTTAATGAACTAAAAATTATATTATTTTGGCCCCTCCAATATTTGTTGTCAAGATTCGCCACTGAATATGGTCCCGTATAAATTAAATACAACATAAAATTGATGTTCATGTTGTATTTAATTTATATGTATTTAAACACTTGTGTTTCATGTTTATATGTACATGTGTTTAAATAGAAACACATGTACATATAAACACTTGAATGGTACATTAAATTGAAATGCGTATGTATGAGTCATTATTAAAGTAAAATGTAGACATGTGGTGTAATATGACCCTGTATAAAATATATATAACATGAAATTGATATTAAAATTATTAAATAGAAACACAAAAGATATAAACATGTATATTATATTAAAATAAAATATGTATCCACGTGTCGTTGTTAGAGTAAAATGTAGACCTATTGTGTAATATTGTCCCGTATAAAATAACACAACATGAAATTGGTGTTAAAATTTTTAAGTAAAAACACATATAGATACAAACACATGTATATTATATTAAAATGAAATGAGTATGCATGGGTTGTTGCTAAAGGTGGGATGTAGTCATATTATGTGATATGGTCCCGCACAAAATAAATATAACATGGAATTGATGTTAACATTTTTAAATAGAAACACATGTACATACAAACACAAACACATGTACATTACATTAAAATGAAATGCATATGCACATGTTGTTGTTAAAGTAAAATGTAGGCATATTGTGTAATATGGTCCCGTACAAAATATAGATAACATGAGATTGATGTTAAAATTTTTAAATAGAAATACATGTAGATATAAACACATGTATATTATATTAAAATAATATGTGTATGCACGGGACGTCGTTGTTAAAGTAAAATGTAGATATATTGTGTAATATTGTCCCGTATAAAATAATACAACATGAAATTGATGTTAAAATTTTTAAATAAAATCACATGTTGATATAAATACATGTATATTATATTAAAATAAAATTTGTATCCATGCGTCATTGTTAAAGTAAAATGTAAGCATATTATATAATATGGTCTCGTATAAAATAAATACAACATGATGAAGTTGATGTTAAAAATTTTAAATAGAAACACATGTAGATATAAACACATGTATATTAGATTAAAATGAAATACGAATGCACATGTTGTTGCTAAAGTAAGATGTAGGCTTAGTATATAATATTGTCTCGTACAAAATAAATATAACATAAGATTGATGTTAACATTTTTAGATAGAAACAGGAACACATGCAGATTCAAATACATGTATATTACATTAAAATGATTTGCATATGTTAGGGTTGTTGTTAAAGTAAAATGTAAGTATACTGTGTAATATGGTCCCGTATCAAATAAATACAACATAAGATTAATGTTAAAATTTGTAAATGTAGATATATTATGTAATATGGTCCCATACAAAAATAAATAAAACATGAGATTGATGTAAATTTTTTAAATAGAAACAAATGTATATATAAATAATAATAATAATAATAATACTATTAATAATAATAATAATAATAATTTTAATTAAATAATTTAGTTATGTATAATTATAAATATAATATTTAAATACAGAATCAGATAATATTGGATACGTAAATCATTAATTATAAGTTTTTTTAGTTAAATTAATTAATACAAATAATAACAATTATCAGATTAAAAAAATTAATATTTACATATGATATATAATTAATTAATAAAGTGTAATAAAATAATGTTATTATATTATTAAAATTTATAGTTAAATTTTATAATTATATATTAAATTAAAATAAAATATATATGTTCATTGTTATGTAAAACCTAGATATATTGTATTAAGATTGGTGTTGTATAGTTAAATAATATTGTTACATGATTAAAACTTAAAATTAAATTTTTTAGTTATATATTGTATTAAAATGAAACGTGGATACACACGTCATTGTTAAAGTAAAATGTAAATATATTATGTAATATAATCTCGTGCAGAATAAATACAACACAAAAAGTTAATAATAAAATGTTTTACGGATATTTTTATCCTCGGGCGTAAACATGATTTATGAATTTTTTTTTATTTAGTTAAGCTATCAAATAATATTCTTTGGTTTTATTTGTTATTAATATCTTTCATACCCTTATTATTTTTATTAATTAAGTTAAATTCTATTGTTGTTAGTACCTCGATGCAAACTTTGCATAAAAAAATTTCCTTAAAGGTTGTAAGAAGTACATCTTGGGCAGCAAGGAATGAATGATGTTGACCTGCACTATTGGATGGAGAGGAAGATATGCGAGACAATTCTATCTCAATTATGAGTGAAAACAATTTTTCTCTACAAATGGATTTCGGACTAGAGACCGTATTGGAATTTGTGTTTCTAAGGACATGTCTTCATCTATAACAATTATTAAAATTAGTTCTTAATATATTTAGTATGGATCTGGAATTTTATGAGACATTTAACTTTTTTTAGGTTGGATATAATTTAGATACTTAGATTTTAGAATTAATATTATCGTTTCTGTTATCTGTGATATATGACATGTATTATTAGTTTTCTTATTTTTGTTTAAAGAATTATAGAATATAGAGAGTACAACATCGATCAATTAATACAATGAGTATACCCGTACACTTAAAGTAAGTCAAACTCATGCTCACAATTAGATCTTATTTGTTTTGACAATAAAAACTCAAGAAGTCTAAAAATTAGAAAAAAAAAATAAAAAAATCATTATAAAATAACATATGAAACATTGTACTTTTTTCTTAAATCTTTTATCACATTTGTACAAAGATTTATAAAAAAATATATGAGAATATAATAAAACATAAATATAAATATAAAATCTATTTTGTGATACATAAACTCGATTTTATATATTAGAATATCAATTCTACGCGTTACATAATAAATGTTGTATACATTATTATTATTATTATTATTATTATTATTATTATTATATATATATAATAAATATTTAATTTATTGACTTAAATAATAATAATAAAAATACTACGATAATATTAGTAATTACCAATTAAAACTCCATTTATAATTAAAAGAATTTAAAACAATTAATGAAATCACTTAATTGATAATAAATCTTTAGAAACTAATCATATAATTATTAATTACAAATGTATAAGTTTAACAGATTTCAAAATGATGGAATAAAACAAAATCCATTCATAATTAGAACATTAAAAATAATGAATGAAATTAATTGGTCAATTAATAAAAAAAAATTAGAAACAAATCATACAATTATTGATAGTATAAATCCATTCCAATTTGTACATACTTGAGTTAATACATAACCAATGGAATCCTAAGTTGGATACACATTTTATTTTCACATTGTTCTACTCATGGAATTTGGTCATTTTTAATCACTAATTATAGTAATAAAGATGAGAAGGTTACAAAATATATTATAAGCTAATAAAGCTTTGGACAATATTCCTAGTGTCTAGTTTGAGCACCCCAAACTTTGTATCTGCTATGACAATTCAACCAGGTGTTTGAATTGTAATTTATTGCATTGTAATTCTTTGAATTTCTCTTCCATCATCATCATACAAAATTGTTTCTCCTTGTGCATGTTGCTCTTCCAAAGGACTAAAGCTTTTGTATACACTTACTGCACAATGAAAAAGCTAATGAAAAATTTGATTAACAAAAAATTATCTACTCCAAATATTTAAACTACCAAGTCTACTTTAATACTCTAATTTATCGTAGAATGGAAGAAAGAAAGAATAACACAAATTATGAGAGATAACATGATAAATTTTAAAAAACATGATATCATTTGACTAAATCTCTAATATCATTTGCTAAACTTACCTATGTCAAACAAAAGCTTGCAAACAAAAGGCTAGGCTTACCATACCTTCAATTCTTTCACCTTTGGTTGGACATTTCCATATAACTTCGAAATTCAACGACCTTTCCACCAATCAACATAATGGTGTGTTGAGGGTGACCTTTGCTACAATCTAAAATCTATGACATGAATGTCGGTTACTACAACAAAATGAAGTGGTTATCTAAAACTAATACATGATATTTGGTATTATGTTTAGAGTAGAAAAACGTTTTGAAAAAGGATTATATACATAGAATTACATGGTGATATTTGGTATTCTGTGGTGATATTTTTACAATCATATTCATGATTTTCATCCAGTTCTCAAAGTTCCCAATTTTCTATGAATTCATATGAAAGTTCATAGCAACTACACTTCATAAAAGTCAAAAATTAAATAATAAATTAAGCACATATCACTTTGGATACCTTGAGTTATTTGAGAACAAAAAGCAACCTCCTTTATGTTATCAAACTTGTTAGTCATCCTATCAGATAATTATGGGAAGCCCTATGATCAATGCTTTTGCCATTGTACCCGTCCATCCTGAAAATTTCAAACAAACAATGAGCCTAATTGCAAACAATAAGATGTGAAGGAGGATTTAAAATATGAAATTGCTATAACTTGATTTTGTTATGATGCAGCCACATACTTCAATCCATTTGGTCATATGGGTCTGAAATCCTCTAATCTACAAAAGCAAGAAACAATTTCAATGAGTGGCACTCTGTTATGCTCATCTTCATCTTGTAAAAAAACCAAGACAAAAGTATACGAAGATATTAAATGTACCACTCCATAGTAACAGAACCAACAAAATAAGACAACATATGAAGATAACATCTAAAACATACGAAGCTACGAAAAAACCTTCCTCCAAAACGAAGATTATGAAAACCTACCATGAAGATTGGGGTTGACACAAAAGAAGGAAAAAAAGCACCACAAAAATCAGTAATCACTGCAGGAAATCTCATAACAGGGTCTTGAGGTTATATCTCCGCAGACCTAGAAGAAACTCAACTCAAACTTCAAGTCAATAGGATTGAAAGCTAATGCTTGTTTTAGACTATCATACAAAGCAAACAAATAATTCATCAACGACATCCATAGCAAACACAAACCAAAGATTTTTACAACAAAATTTAGCAAACCCCTAAGTATAGAACAAAAACATAAAAATATACCCAACTAACCCGACAATAACATTAGAAAAAAAATACCCAACAAACCTCCGCAGACCCAAAAGAAAGTCGACTCAAGATCTAAGAACAATAAGGATGTCTGGATATATATCACCGAATAAAAAGTAGAAAAATACCCTTTCATGAAGGAGACCTGCAGAGACGAAGTAGAAACAAAGTTCAGTTAAAAAAAATAGAAGAAGAACAACAAGATCTAAGAACAACAAGGATGTTTGGATATATTTCACCAAATAAAAAATAGAAAAATACCCTTTGATGAACGAGACCTACAAAGACGAAATAGAAACAAAGTTCGGTTAAAATAGAACCTTTCACGAAGAAGGAGAAGGATACACAAAGAAGAAGGATGCATGAAGAAGAAGAAGAAGAACATAATAAAAAAAAATTCAAACCTTCGTGAAGAAGAAGAAGATGGACAGAGAAACCATCTTGAACACAAAAAACCACAAAAAAAAAAAATTAAAGCTTTCAAGAAAAAAAAGTAAAAGCAAATCTGAAAATGGCTTTCAAAAAGTAAAAAAAAAAAAGCCAAGAAGGAGAACTAACCTTGAGGCTAAAAGGTGTTGTGCTGGTTCTGTAAAATTGCCTTTTTGTGGAGGAAGAAGAATGAAAATAACTTTTCTTAGAGAAGAAGAAGATCGATTCATGAAGGAAAAGAAGCAACAGTAAGAAAGATACCTTTGTCAAGAAGTAGAAGGATGCATAGAGAAAATAACCACAACTAAATAACCACAACTATGCTTCAGGCAACAGCCAACATTCAAAATACTTGGAGAGGAAGAATACTAATTTATGACTGTCAACGTCAATCACCAATTAATGCAAAAGTTATCACGAGCCAAAACACAAACAACAAAAAGACCAAAAAGACCTCAATTTTGGACAGATGTCAACGAATGACAATGTTTAATTCAGTAACTTCATTGTACTAACATTTTCTTAGATATATAGTAGATCTTTGATAGAAGTTTTGCTAGTACAAGATTTATTATTTGTTGTAACATTTTTTTAATTATATTTATTAAAAGTGTTACTGTATCTATATTATAGTTATATTTTTTAAAAGTGTTAATATAAATAATATTTACAGTAATATCGTAACATTTTAAAAATATTATCATAGATAAATTAATTTATTATGTAATATTATTTTATAATATGTTATTAACACTATAAGGAAGTTATTAAATATAAACTTATTTGAAAACTAATTTTAACTCATTATTCTCTATGTCATTTGTTACTTTTAATATATTTTTCTAATTACATTTAAAATGTTATACTATCTTCCTAAATTGTCATTTAGATTATTATTAATATTATAGATATATTTTTATTATATATATATATATATATATATATATATATATACATTATTAATATATAATATAATTATAAAATAATAACATTATTATATATATTGTTACAATTACTATTATTATTAATATTATTATTACTACTATAATTATTATTTATTATTATTACAATTTTTATTATTATTATCTTAAACACATGTTATTTCAATTTTTTTAAATATCTATAAATTGTTTAAATTTTAAAAGTAGTAATTAAAAGGAAAAAGTTAAAAAAAACATATATAGGTATAAATGTAACTATAAATAAAATAAATTTTAATCATTGAAATAAAATAAAAAATTATAAGTAATAGTGTGTAAATAATTTTTTTATTGAGTACTTATTTAAATTTGAAAAAATAATTACTAATAAAATTGTAAATAATTATTTCATAATGAATAAATATTTAAATTCAAGAAAATAGTTATTGAAAAATAATTTTTTTCTTATGAATAATTATTTAAATTTAAAAAATAACAATTAAGAGAATAAATTAAAAAAACAAAATAAGACATAAAATTTTATACTCTTTATATTCTTTATATGTAAGTATAGTTATAATAATAATAATAATATTATTATTATTATTAATTGTAATAATAGTAATAATAATATTATTATTACTGTTCTCACTACTATTATTATTATTATTATTATTATTATTATTATTATTATTATTATTATTATTATTATTTTATTATTATTATTATCACTATTACTAATGTTATTATTATTATTATTATTATCATTATTATTATTATGATATTACTATTACTACTACTACTATCATTATTATTATTATTATTATTATATTAATATTATAATATTAATGTTATTATTACGGCTACTACTGTATTATTATTATTATTATTATTATTATTATTATTATTATTATTATTATTATTATTATTGTTATTATTATTATTATTATTATTATTATTATTATTATTATTATTATTATTATTATTATTATTATTATTATTATTATTATTATTATTATTATTATCACTACTATTATCAGCATTATTATATTATTATCACTATTATTATTGTTATCATTATTTTTATTATTATTATTTTTATTTTTATTTCTATTATTATTATTACTATTATTACTATGATTATTATTATTATTACTACTACTATTATTATTAATATTACCATTAGAGGAAAAATATGTTTTTGTTTCTCAAGTTTGACCTAAATTTGGAAATGGTTTGTCAATGTTTTGTCAATGTTATTCAAAATTTTGTCAATGTTTTATTCCTATACTTTCAAAATCATTGTTTTTAATTTTAATTTTTGGACGACATTAAAAATAACAAAGGGTGTGTCAGTTGTTATTTTATTTTTTTTACAAAAAAAAAAAAGACTAGGCCGACGCTTTTTTTCACGAACATTGGGAAATAAATGCTTTTAATTTGTGAAGTTTAAATTTAATTTGAAAATGATTCATGATGAAACTTGGTGAGTGTTTGGTCATTACACATGCAAAATCATTGTTAAAATATAACAATAATACTATTATTAATAATAATAACATTACATAATTATTAATAATATTATTATCAATTATTAATAATAATTCATAATATGAATATATCAATAATGCTATTAATAATTATATTGATAATAATAATAATTATTATTATTATTATTACATAATCTTATTATTACTAATACTAAAAAAACATTAATAGGAAATAATAAGAATAATATATTATTTTTATCATTATTAATATATATAATAATAATTATTATATATTATTAATATTAAATAACAATAATATTAATTATTATATATTATTAATAATAATATTAATTATAAATAATTATTAATTATTATTATTGATATATTAATATTATTAATTATTATTTATATTATTATTATTATTACTGATATATTATTATTATTATATAATTATTATTAATATTAATATTAATAATAGTTATTATATTATTATTTCTTTTAATATTATTAATAATTATATAATAATACTATTAATAATTATATATTATTATTGTTATATAATAATAATATTATAATTAGTATATTATTAGTATTAATATTATTATTATTATTATTTAATTATTATTCAATATGTAGGGACTAAACAATAATCAAGTTTTATTCAGAGATTATTTCTAAATTAAATTCAAATTTTAGGGATTAAAAACATTTCTTTTTTAATTCGTGAAAAATGTCGGCTTGGTGAACGCTAACTTTTTTTATAAAAAAAATTAAATAACATGTGACAAGTCATTTGTTATTTTTAATACCGTCTAACAATAGGGATTAAGAATAATGATTTTGAAAGTACATTGCCAAACAGTGACCAAGTATGGAATTACCATACCGTTATCGTCACGGTTACGATTACCTTTACCATTACCGTTATCATTACGGTTACCGTTACTTTTACCGTTACTGTTTTTGTTACCGTTTTCGTTACCATTACCGTTACCATTATTGTTACTGTTACCGTTACCATTACCATTACTGTTACCGTTACTATTTCCGTTACCGTTTTCGTTACCGTTAGTGTTACCGTTAACATTACCCTTACCATTTTTGTTACCGTTACCGTTACCATTACCCTTACCGTTCCCGTTTCCATTATCATTACCGTTACAGTTACCGTTATCGTTATTGTTACCGTTACCTTTATCATTACCGTTTTCGTTATCGTTACTGTTATCGTTACCGTTACCATTACCGTTTCTATTACCGTTACAGTTAACGTTATTGTTAACGTTACCGTTACCTTATCGTTACCATTTTTGTTACCATTACAGTTAACGTTATCGTTACCGTTATTATTACCATTTCTGTTATTGTTTGTTGTTTGCATTACCGTTACTGTTACCATTACCGTTATCGTTACCATTATTGTTACCATTAGCGTTACCTTTATCGTTTCCTTTTCTGTTACCATTACTGTTACCGTTTCTATTTTCGTTCCATTATTATTTTCGTTACTGTTATCATTACCGTTTGTTGTTTGCGGTTATCATTACCGTTATCGTTTCCTATCATTACACGATTCTTTACAAATGCTTTTTGAAGCATTTGCCACAATAAAAAATAAATTTGTATCAAATTCGAACTAGTAATTAATCCCAACATTGAAATAGATAAGCAAAAAATCTCAAAAATCCTTGATCATGAGACATATAATTATCACTATAAATAAACGAAAATGCCAACCGTAGTAATTAATATTGACATAATAGAAGTAAGTGAATCGATCAAGTACAAAAATCCTAAAAAAATATCATTATTTATGGTCCAAGACCATACATATTGAAAAAACAAACTATTTTTGATTTGATGAATAAACAAATCAAGCGAAAAAAATCATAATTATAGTTAACAATAAAATACTAGGAAAAGCCCAAGTACGCCAAATATTTTCGTTGCCGTAAAAAAAAGTAGAAGTCTCACTCCTATTAACATCGGAACTGGGAATGGAATAAAAGGTATGATCCATGAATATTGATGTGTATATTCCATACAATAAGAAAAAAAAATTAGGATTCTAATGAATTTGATTTCTTAGGTTTTTCTTTTATTTTTTTTAAGTAAAGGAATGATTTCGATTAATAACAAAGAAAGATAGAATTTAATAAAATAGAATAATCAATTATTCATTATTCTGACTCTTTGGACAATATTTTTTGAACATTGGTTTAGTTCATTAAATTTACTATTACTATTACTTACTATTACTTACTATTACTATTATTATTATTATTATTATTATTATTATTATTATCATTATTAGGGTTAAATATGTTTTTGATCCCTTAATTTTCAGTAAATTTTGGAATTAGTCCATTTCAAAACATTAGACTAATTTAGTCTTTCATCCTTCGAATACATGGATTTAGTTCTTTTAATCAAATTTTGTTATATTTATTTGATGTTTCATATGCATTTCAGAATTATATCTGAGTTGTTTATACTGTTTGACACATTTTTTTCTTTAATATTAAGTCAAATACTATTATGAAACGTACTTGAAATGTCAAATAAACTAAACAAAATTTGATTAAAAAGATTAAATCCATATATTTCGAAAGGACTAAATTGGTCCAAAGTTTCGAAATGAACTAATTTCAAAATTCACTGAAAGTTAAGAAACCAAAAACGTATTTAACCCTTATTATTATTATTATTATTATTATTATTATTATTATTATTATTATTATTATTATTATTATTATTATTCACACACAGTAACAGTTCTAAATTGATAGTGCAAGTTATTTCAAGAAACTTGATCCTTCCCACGCATAATTTTACAATTGTCCTCACAAACTTCCCTCCATGCAATATTCCTGTCAACTATTAACAAAATTCCTCTATACAATATTCCTGTCAACTATTAAAAAACTTAAATAAATAGTTTCTAACTGAGCCAACTAATTTCTTCATGTGACACTTGAAATAGAAGATTGTTTTGTTCTATCAGAATTCCACTTGAACAACAACAAAAAAAACCTCTTACTAAAAGCACATCACATGTGATCCTAATGATCTCCCACTTTAGATTCCAAAATGAAGCTCAAAGCAGGCAGAACTGAAAAATAACGTCACTCAATCGCCTAGGTGCTTGTTTTGTGTGCCATAAAAATCACTTTTGTGTCAAAAACAAATTCTAAGACTACTTGATGTGTTTGGCTACTCTGGCTTCCAAAATAATTGACTCTACGTAATATATTGATTCAGTGAGAAGTGAATTGTTATTGATTCTACTACATCGTGCTTAAAAATGGTGCGTGACCCATAAAGTTTTCAAAACATGCATTTAAAAGTGACTCTACTTCATCATTCACACAAAATCCATTCTTATAAACTGGTATTAAATGCTCACTCTCAGCCAGATACAAATCTAAAATTTCAATATCAATTAAATTAAAATCTAACCTAAGCAGATTCTCGAATCAGTCAGATAACAAACTAAAAACATTAAAGCTGAACTTGAAACAAAATTTTATTTCATAAATTGTCACTCGGTAAAATTCTAATTCTAAAAGGAGAACAACAACACAAAAAAATAAAAGAAAGAAACAGTTAAGGAAATTGCCTGTGTATCACGAATTCCAGGACCAGAAGCCAAGAGAACCCCAGGATGGAAGCCCTTCTTCAAAAAATTGCGGTACCACACTTCCTCTGAAAGCATTAACTAAAGTTATTCAAACCAAGATGACCTAGCGTATGACAACAATAAAACAAAGAATGAAGAAGCCCACACGTCACTGTAGCTAAAGCTTTTTCCTCTGGATGAGCTCTTGAACAAAATAAAGCAATTGGGACATCCGAAATTATAAGTCTAGGATCAATATTGCTTGAATCTCCTTGGTGATATTCGTTTTTTGCAATAGCATGAATCTGATGCCAAAACATTAAACAATGCATATCAACATTTGGCACCAGAATATTGTTCTAAGATTTGATTGAAAGATCTATGAAAACTGCCATTGTAGAATTCCATTAAAGAAAGCTGTTGAAGATAACTACAAATTAAGGCGCAGATAGATTACATTCATATTACAAAACTTAAATAATAAATGTTACGTCACTTAACAAGAGAAGCATCTAGGAAACTAATTACCTAACAAGACAAGAGTGGCACGCTGAAATCAGATAGACGAAATTGATAGACGAAATTGAACTGACACAAAAATGAAAGCATGGAGGTGAAATTGAAATAGTGAAGAAATTGAAAGCAGGGAGAACGGGGTTTATTATCTGATTTTAATGAAATCCAAAGACGAACATCTTCCTCTTATGATACGAGCCACAGCAGCTGGGACACGAGCCACAGCTGCTGCGACACGAACGATGAAAGGAAAGAGGCGAAAATGAAAATGAAATCGAAAGAAACGAAAATAATAAAAGGAGAGATACAGTTTACCTTCAGCGAACGAGAGCCACGAGCCTGCTTCTTCTTACTATCAGCGACACCTTCTTCCATAGCGAAAGAGTTTCTTGCTTAAACTGTAGCCGAGAGGTACATTGAGAAAGAGAAAGCCAAATTAAAATTATAAGAAATTATAAAATAAGGTGAGAATTCACTAGTTTTCTTAAATAAGAAAAAAAAAACTGATACTTTCATAGTGTTTACTAAGTTTATTTTTTATTACCGATTATTATAATCTCAACTAATAAACTTCACTACATTATTAAATGGTTATCATTTTTTACCGAATGATTAAAATGGTCTTAAGTAACGGAGCATTCATTATAAAATCATTCATTATCCTGACTATCATTACATATTTCGAGTTTTGCTCCTTCTGTCTCAAATGTGGTTGCACACCCAAATTACACATCCAATATTCCAATTGTAATCTCTCAATGTGGTTGCATACCCAAATTTCACATCCAATATTCAAATTGTAATCTCTCAATACCTTTCAAACTCAAGAAATTGTCATAAATATAATAAACCATTTATCTCAAAACTGAATTATGAGCAAAGCATATGAAATTTGCATTCTGAATAAAAGGAATATTATAGAGCTTTCAAAAATTGGAGACAAAATATCAAACCAACTTAAAGGACTTTCAGAATCAGAGACACAATTGTTACTTGTGATCAATAATAAAGAATTCATGAAATGTTTCAAAAGGACAACTTTTACATACACCATGCAAAATTTACAAAAAATAAAACCACATCAAGTCAATTCAACTTAGGATACCCACCTAACCCAATTCCATTTGATTTTTTGACCAATATCGAATATCAAAATTTGAAGTAATAACCCACCTCAAAATTAAATTAGACAGAAAAAATACATTTGAATTTCGTAAATTCAATAAAGGTCTCCAAAACCAACATTCAATCCCTCTTTGGATAAAAATATCATATTGCAAC
>Ga0214544_1008932_pt1 | contig 16205 bp, 8 predicted proteins | sample CNSS3metaG_FD_160074 | JGI IMG/M metagenome (GOLD analysis project Ga0214544, IMG submission 160074) | Root nodule microbial communities from cowpea collected in UCLA plant growth center, Los Angeles, California, USA - CNSS3 | ecosystem: Host-associated > Plants > Roots > Nodule | place: USA...
GTCAATAATTTCTCCAATAATTTCTGCATTAATGATTTCTTTATGTTCATCAAAACCAAATATGTCTTTCTCTATTTCTATTGGGGAAAGTGACTCTGTAGGCTTTAATTTCATATATGAAGAGAGATAGTTGCACCATTGAGGAAGATTCTTTACTTTGGTTAATTTTTTCTGTCATATTAATCTAATGCTTGTGTGACTTTAATTAAAAAGTATATTAAGTGTTGTTCATTTTATTAAAATTGTATACTAACTTTCTATATGTACATTATCTCTCTAGTTTATTAATCTGAATCACATTTATTATAGGGGAAAAAAATAATACATTAAATGAGTAATTTGCAGTTCCACATGGCCTATAAAGAAGTCTTACCTTAATTAATATTTTATTATCATTAACATTTAGACTGAAATTAAAACAAATTCATCGATTAATACGACTTTAGGTCAGAGTTTTTTTTAATAAATAAATCAGATAATAAAATTAAAGTCAATAAAGAAATACATTTCGCAAAACATAACGCAAATTGCCATGATCTTTGAAATGTGGTTTAAAAAAATGATAACAAAAAAGTGTAACGTCCCAACTAAATAGAATAAATCAATTTAAATAAAACACCACATATATAAAAATATTTAGAGAGTACGGAAATTTGGAATATGACGTACACAATACTCCAACATATTCATAACAAAAGGAAGAGGCTCCACATGGCCTAAACAAAGTACAGAGTCTCGTCAAGAGCGAGAAAAACTACTACTACTAAACTCCAAAAGCCTTGGACCCCCCAAAATGAGCTCGATAGTCGTCCAAGATTCATCAAACTACAGCATCTCTATTATCGTTACCATTGTTAGAAGTTGTCACATCTGCTCATATCAATAAGGTTTATGATCATCGCAAAGGAGGAAACCACACACAATCATACAAACAAGCAAAGGGTAAGCTAGTGAAAAAGTCCTCACATCATACACTCAACATACAATTACATATTCAAGCATAAATACTGGGAAACCACACATGATATACCAAATCATTCAAAACTCCAATACTAGACTATCCGGATACGCTTAATGAGGCACCACCACGAGACAGTGGAATTATGTCTTAGCAGTGAGGCGTCACCACGAGGCCTTCGTGAAATTACATCCTTACAAGAGGCACCACCACGTTATCCTCGTGGAATTACGTCCTGATCTTGAGGCACCACCGTGAACTCTCACCTCGAGGTTCATGGAATTAGGTCCAATAGCTGACACACCACCATGAATTCCCCCTAGAAGGGCCCACAGAATTATGTCCATATGATGAGGCACCACCACAAGCCCCGCTACAAGGGTCATGGAATTACGTCCTACACAAACCTTACTCATACATTATCAACCAATCATGAAGTTCCTATGCATACCATTAACATGTCATTTAGTGTAAATGACCAACCATCAATCATATCTTATGCCAAGCTCATTACCAATTCATTATTTTCCACCCATAACATACATAGTACATGCATATCCACCCCCTTTATATAATAAATCAATGAACCAGCCAATCAAACAACCAACAACATTCATGAAACGAAGTATAGCAAGAACCCAAGCTAGGTCTCGCTCAAGCTGGGAGTCCTCGCTCAAGCGAGAGGAGTGCTCTCGCTCAAGCTGCAGACTCTCGCTTAGGCGAGACTACAATAGTAGCCTTGGAGAATTTCGCGAGCTCTCGCTTAGGCGAGGTTGTCTCGCTTGAGCGAGACAGTTTGTCGCTCAAAAACATAGCCCCTCGGCTGGGTGAGCGCTCAAGCAGAAAACTAGGCGAGTTCCTACTATTCTCGCCTAGGCGAGATGAGCTCGCTTGGGCGAGAATATCAGTTCTCTCCCACTATTCCGCGCGTGTTCAATCAGGAACTCATTCACCACAACACCCAACGCATTTTCACAGTATCATAAGCAGTACACTATCACCAGAAACATAAAACAGAACCAAAAGCATGCAAATAGCGAATTAAAACATGAATCCTAGCTTCCCTTACCCGGAACTAGCTAGAAAGAGGGTTCAACTCCAACAGCAAGACGTAACAATTCCAAGAACAGATGAGCGAGCTGGAACAGAAAAACGAAACGAGTCTTAACACAAACTCACAACGAAACCCTAGTTGGAAAAGTGAACAACGAACGAAAAAAAGGGTGTATGAGTCATAGAGTACTTACACGAATCAAGAAGATGAACTGAGATCACTGGATTGAGATTTGGTAAACCCTAGCAGAGCTCTGGGGAGGGGTTAGGGACTTGACGACTGCGTTTTCTGCAAATGAAGTGAATGGATTAGAGTAGGGCAAACTTAGGGTCTGGTTCCTTTTTGGGCCAACCCTAGACCCAATCAACTTTGGGGCAGCCCTTAAGGATTTAGGCAGAAAATAAATAGGCCTTACAAAAAGAAACGAAGGAGTAAATTTGATGAAGTTTTATGAAATAAATCATAGATAAATAGAACTTTTAAATAATTTGATAAGATCAGCCTACATTAATAAATTATTTGTATCTATCTCACCAAAGATCCTATAATTAAAATTTATTTTTATCATTATTCGGTTTTCGCAAAGTGAAGTCTCAAAAGATATATTTTTCATGTTTAATTATGTTTACTTCAGTCTTATAAAATTATTTCATAAAATACGATTTTCACTTTCTTTATATATTATTATTTGATCTAACTATATAATTGATGTAAGATATTTAATATATTTTTTGAAAAAAGAAATATTTTAAGTTAAAGATTAAATAATGCTGAGTGATTTGATAATAACCTAATAAATAATTCTCATTTGATTTTAATAATTAATTTTTTTTTAATTTGATCTCACAAAATTAATTTATAAAATACAATTTGTATTTAACTTGTACTTTAGTTTGATGTCTTTAGTCAATCTAAAATATATAATAAGATGACTCGTAATATATAAATTTGAGATAAATATTTGACTATCAAACAATTCAACTTTTTGACAAATTAAAATTAACTTACACACAATATAAAAGTAAAATTGAAATAAAAAACTAATTCAAATGTATACTAATTTTATTTAAAAAGGATTAGATTCCCTTTTTAAAATTTTCATAAAAAAACTCATAAGTAAAGTATCCAAATAAGTTTTATATAAACTTAAAAAATGGAAATTTCTAGATGATATTTTTTGTTTTAGCAAAAGAAATTTCCATTCAAACATGACTATGTTTGAACAAACTTTTTTATTGTCAGAATTTACTAAAAAAAAAGGGGTAAAATTTTCTTATAAATTAAGTTAATTTGTATACAAAATTTAAAAATTAAGAAATTGTCCAAAATTTATATAATAGATGACAGCTACTCAAAGAATGGGAGTATTAGTATGCAATTTGACAGGTCATAAAAAATATCACCAATATTCCAAACTATAGTTGAACCACTTTGCACATTAAACGTATACCTCACACAGAACATGTTTTACAGTACTTTACCGAGCATTATAGCTACATTTGTTTTGTTTCTGTCATTTTTTGTTTGATATGAAAAAAACAAATAAAGAGTTATCGATGTTTTTTGAATCTTTATATTTCGTTTTTTTCCAGTACATCCAATAATTTCACATCAATTAGGAATCAAAGTCAAAAGTAATTTAAATGCTTTTTTTCTCTTTTTATTCTTTGAGACGCTTTTTAAGCACAAAACTGTGACAAAACTTCATGTTTCAAAGTAGACAATACTTCGGATGAAATAATTGACCTTAATGATATCATTCGACGGATTTGGAATCAGAACATTGGCGCCATATGTGAGGAACAAAAATGATTTCCATTAGCCCTTCATTGGGAATGAACTCTCATTCCCCTTAGACCTCAACTGGGGGGTTTATATTCTGGTACGACCAATAGTCCTACATCACTTAGAAGTTGAGACTAAAGACAATTTAAATACTCCTTCTTCCTTCCACCTTTCGAGGTGTCTTTTAAGAAAAAAATCGTGATAAATTTTGACACTCTAAAACAGACAATACCTCAAATGTGATGATTGACCATAATAATGTCATTTAACGGACGTGGAATCAGAATATTTTTTATTCAAAAAATAGTGATTGATAACACGTGAACAAAGCAAAATATATATATATATATATATATATATATATATATATATATATATATATATATATATATATATATATATATATATATGTGTGTGTGTGTGTGTGTGTGTGTATGGACATATTGAATATAGGTAGCTAGCTTTTGTTCAAGTTCAATATGTTTCTTAACATATTATAATCTTAATAATGGATTAACCTCAACAGGTTGCATGAAAATGCATCACAACACTACAATAATTTCTAAGAATTTGGTTTATTTCTGATGAAATATTATCGATGGATTGTAATTTTTAAGTAAACTTTAATTTATCAATAAATGTTATTGACGAATGTTATTGATGGATTTTGTATTTAAATTTACAGGCAGATACTTTTGTCAGAAAGAAATGAGTCTATAAAATTTGTCACAAAAAGTTTTTTTGGTCACTCTACCATTACAATTATCGAAAGTTTCAGTTTGTCGATACCTTATAATCACAATTGTTGATGGATACTTTAATTGGTAAATCTATTGACACTTTGGATGAAAAATTTCTCACCTAATCTACTAGAAGGTTCTATTATGTTAAAGAGAGATGTGTGAGAAAATGGAAGATGATAAGAGAAGAAGAAGAGGAAGAGAAAGAGGTGGAAGTAGTTGGTGGATGGCACAAAGGATGGTGGTTGACGCGAAGGCCTACTGGTGGCTGACACGGAAGGTGGTGGCTGTCGTAAAGGCTCACTAGTGGCTGACCCAGAGGGTAGTGGCTAACGTAGAGGGGTGTGTCGATGACGTTGATAATGTGTGTTATAAGGTGATCAATGAAAGTGATGGCTTGATGAAAATGACCTGGAATGTGGGGGTGGCACAGTAACAAATCAACGGTACTTACTAGAAAAAAATAAACTAAATAGAAAAGAACGAAAGGTGGAACTGTTGACACAAAAAGAAGATAAACATTTTGCTCGTTAGGTGAGCCAACCTCTTGTTGAAAGAGTTCGTGTTTTCCTTTTCCACACCATATCAGGAAAATAAGGTTTCCCATTTCGTTAACTGTTGGATTGAACTTATATTTTGGTTGTTGATCCTAGATATATGATTCTTCACTTTGACCGTTGGGATCTTTTATTTGAGTTTTGTAGTTAGATCAGTCAGTTGCTCTTGATTTCTCTATATCTTAGGTTTCTTTTTGTTTCTCAATTTTCAAAGAGAAATATTACTTGATGTGTTAGCTTGTTGGTAGATACCTATTTGTTGTTTGATATTATGGATAATCTTTTGAGAAAGCATTATTGTATAAAAGTATGATGTTTTAAGAAAATGAAAGTGGATGAATGTGATGAAATGATTGGTTAATGATTTGTATGTGTTGTATGATTTTGGTGCTTTTAAGGAAGAAATGCATTGTTATTTAATATAGTGTTATGCATTGATTAGGGATATTCATTTTGAAGTCATCCTAAACTCTACTAGAGTCATAGACTCATATGGAGAATGAAGTTGTTGATGCTCCAATGCAATCAATTTTCCAACAAGTATATTGGGTAATGTGTAGTACAACAAGTGTTATATCCACATGGATTTGGTAGAATACACAAAGTCTAAACTACTTTGATTTGAATGAAATAGTGGTTGAATTATACGAAAAGTGTAAGAACATATTTGATGTGAAAATATTATTCATTTAAAGAAATAAAGATGTACTAAAAAAATTTGGAGTAAAATATTAACTTCAAGATAATAAAGACGTGTTGAAGCTAGATTTCACAGCTTTGTTCCTCTCTTGTGCTGATGCAATCATTATTTACAAAGATGGAAACACTTATGTCCTGAGAGATCTCTTTAAATGTAACTCAAAGTCCATTCCTGGCACCTAGAGCCTAGGATAACCAAACTTCAATATCATTCCTTAGTGACTGCTTGAATGAATCACATGCATTAAGATCACGACTCTATAACAAGCTAGAGCCTTAGATACAATCCTACCATATAAAAGCAGAAGGAAAATTAGTTGAACCACAACTTGGAACCAGTTCCCACTCAATCCCAAGCCAGTGAAATAAGATGAGTGATCAACTCATCCAACAAGTGTAAACCAACTCCCAAACATGAAATTAAATCATAATTTAATAAATATAAAAAGTACCAATACAAGATAGTTCCAAAGGGTTACATTTTTGCTTCAATACTTAGAGAGTTTTAGCTCCTCGTAATAAATGAAGGGAATACAAGATATTGAAGAATCATCCTCTCTTAAGCCCTCTATTAATGTTCACTAAGTATAGGGGTAAATGTTTACAAAATCTCTTTAAGAATCTCTCAAAAGAACCCCTCCAAAATTCTGTTTAAGCAAGGGGGCATTCTATTGTTATAATTTATCCAAGATAGTGCTCAACAATGCACTTGTGGCTCCAGCTGCAGAGGTTTCCTTCCTAGTTGGGCTTGCTTTGATGGCCTAAGCCTCATGCTCTAGTGCTTTAGCTCATGAGATAACTTATTTGGGAAGGAGTCTTCATGGCTTAACCTCAAGCTTAGTGCTTGAAGTTTTCCTTTGTAATGAGTTTGCTTTGTGGCTCAAGCCTCAATTATGCCGCTCAGTTGCACTAGTGTTAGTTTTGTCCAAATTTGCTTGAAATTCATCAAATTTGTTTATTTTTACACTTTGACTCTTTGTTGGTATTGGAAACTACAAAACAAGTACAACTGAGGTGATTTATACAAACATTTAACAAAATAAAAACAAGATAAGAATCAAATTCATCTCAAAATTATCTCATATTGGGCACTTATTAGAAGTCTAGGTGGTAAGAGTTTAAAAAGGTTCCTATAGCAGGATTTGGGGTCGGGGACCCCTTTTTAGGCAAGCTATAAGTGAACTTACCTTGTCACGAGGTAAGGGGAACCATGTATCATTACTAGCTGTGACATTTCAGGATTTCAGTTACATGATAGGTGTAAGACTTCTAATGTTTGATTCAATGCATAAATTTGAATTTCAGTCTAGAAGTAGCATATTGTGAATCCTGATAAATGATGTGTTGTTATGAATGCATCATGGATTGGAATGATAGTAGTTTTAGCCTATTGTGAGCTTTTAAGTATTGTAGATGTACAAGAATTATTATTAGCTTACCCTTTCTTTCTTTGTGATAAACGTTGTTATGGTGTGAGCATATGAGGTTATCAGTGGTAGTGAGACTATATATATATATATATATATATATATAAACTAATACAATTGTAACACAAAATGTACATTTCATAATCCAAAAATATATCCTAGACCAGTTTTAATCAAAGTCCTTAATCATAAACCTAAACCTAACTCCATTATTTGAGTAGAAACGTTGCCCACTCCTTTCTTAATCAAACACATGATGGTTTTCATCCAACACATGACATAATAGTCATGTTCAAATGAATCTTTCTGCTTGTTACACTAAACATTAGAAAGAAAATAATAACACATTAAGGTCATAAATTGACGTGCCAAAATTAATAACTTATAGATGACAGTTCCAACCTTTGGATATATTACTTAAATTTGTATTCATATGGGCTTACCCACAACTCTAATTAAAGTGGAAACACACGTTAATAGTAATATATACTAAGTAGACAATATGAAAAAAGTAACACTTACGTTTGTAGCATAAACCTCAAATCATTTTTAATCCTATGCAGATAACAAAACCATACTATTATGCATTGTCTTGCATTGATGACCATTAGTTGCCAATGGGACCTATTATGAATCACAAATAGTTAGACGAATAATTAGCACCACTTCATAAAATATTACATTCAATAAGACTTACCCATCAATGTATGGCACAAGGTCACTAGTACAATTTTGACTTCCTAACTCAGCCTTTATGCCTCAGTTATAGAGCAAACGAGACATATAAACACGTGGTGACAATTTCTCTTTGTGACTCATTATTCTATGTTTGTAAATATCTTTAAAATTGCCAACCGCATTTTCAGAATTTTGAATGGCCTGAGGTTCGATAAATCCATACATGTTTGCCCGACCTTGGTCTATAATGATTTTGTCCATGTACCTAACAAGACAATTAAGTATAAATTAAATGTAGCAATTTTAAGATTTAAATATGGAAGACAATGAAAAAACTTACATGCACCATAGTTGTATAATTAAAATATATCATCATGTCTCCCGGAATCACCTATTGTGCATCATTATTTATAAATTTTGTAACATAAAATATTAAGAAAAATAATGTAGTACCTATGGTCAGCCAAAGTATGGTATAATCAATCTTTTAGGCCACACTATAAATTTGCCTATGGCCTCCCTTATGAATTAGATATCTGAAGTTAGCATAAGCACTAGAGCATTGGGATCTCGAGCTTCATCAATTGTCACATGTGTGTAGTTGGACAATAAATGAGCACCATGGATAGTCTGCCCTCCTTCAAGTAGTCATCCTATGGCAACTACACGCGGGAGATCTCTATTAACTAATAACTCATATTAACTTGTGTGATTAGTATGATTTGCAATAGAACATGAGCATTTTGTGTTCACACGACTTCTTGTAGGAGCTTTAAAAACAAATTATGAAAATAATTTTTTCAAGCTGTCTGATCGGACAATTGAAGATTTAATACAAATGGTTAATGTTTAATCATTTATACCAAATCTGAAACGGTAACTAAAGTTCACTCGGAGTTTAGATCTAACAATGGATCTAACAATAATTTATAAATTAATCAAGCATCTAATAAATCTAAATGATATAAAAATACATCTATGAAATCTAACTTTAATACAATATTTAATAAAAACTAAAAATACAATTTAATCACAGATACTATTCTTAATATAAACTAAATTTAATACTACAAATATTTAAAAAATAAAAAAAAAAGCACAAAATGCCAAAACAATACTCTAAAAAGTTGCTCAAAAACACTTCTTGAAAAAAAATCCCCTAAGTTGTTAAATGTTTTTTAAGCCAATGTCATAACATGCAATCAACAAGTGAGCAAGTAGTTAATGCCATCACACACAATCAATAAGAGAGAAAAGGCAAAATAGTGGAAACCAAAAACTAACCTTAATGTGCGAAACCAATTGATGACAATTACTCATTAAGGAAAAACGACCATCAAAAGCGAAGAACCTACAATAATAGAAGTCAAATGGAGGCAAAAATAAACTTCGAAGCTTTGTCACCACTGTTGGGGGAGAGCTCATGCGTATAGAAAAACAAGGTTGAATGGGGCATGTTATTTTTTGTTAAAAATGAAAGTGTAACGTCAAACTCCTTAGCAATTGACATTATTTTCAAAATTGATGTCGGACTAGGCCATATGCAACATCAAATGACGTTAGTTACACCATAGGTCAATGTCAATTTTGAAAATAATGTATGTTACTAGGGGGTCTAACGTTAAACTCTTTAAATTATTCATGAAAATGTCACTATGAAAGTTGTGACGTGGATAAATAAATTTGTGTCAGTGAATTTTTACTTCGAGCATGACAATGTGATAATGAAAATTGTTTCCATCGCTATCATCCCTAATTTAAATCTAATTTAGTTTTACAATCAAGAATACTTGTAATTATAATTTTTTCCGGCTTAAATATGTTTTTGGTTCTTTAACTTTCAATGAAAATTGGAATTAGTCCATCTTCGAAACTTTGACCCAATTTAGTCCACCAACTTTAGAAATGCATGAATTTAGTCATTTTAAACAAATTTTATTTAGTTTATTTAACATTTTAAGGACATTTTAGAATAATATTTGAGTTAACATTGAAGCAAGAATATGTCAAACGGTGTAAATAACTCCAATATTATCATGAAATATGCTTGAAATGTCAAACAAACTTAACAAAATTTGGTTAAGAGAACTAAATCCACACATTTCTAAAGATGAGAGACTAAATTGGTCCAAAATTTCGAAAAGGGACCATTTCCAATTTTCACTGAAAGTTAAGGGACCAAAAACATATTTAACCCATTTTTGTCTCAATCTTGTGTCTAGCTAAGATTTGTACGTTTTGTAAAAAGCAACATGCATGAATTTCTTCTTCCACAATAAACAATTTGGTTCCTTCATTTTGCAAGATATAAATTAGTTTGTATAATTAAAACAAGTATGGAGTTTGGATTCTAAAGATAATGAGATCAAAATACACTACAAGAAATCTGTAAATTACTGATGGATTACTATAGACAGATTGTAAGTCATCGATAATTTAGAATTACTTATAGATTTAGAGACGAATTTCAAGAGGGAAACTTATCAACAGATATTTTCGTCGGTAATGACACAAGAGATATATGTCGACGAAATTATCTATCGATAATGTGACCAAGAAACTGCCAACAGAGTGCCGACAGATTAATTCGTCGGTATATGCATGAAATTAAACTTAAAAAATTTCAGATTAAACACATTCCCCCCAACGTTTATTGAGCTCGTGACTCTTCTCCCCCAAATATCATTACACATCTCGCTGCTGCCACTGCTAATCGTCGCCATGACTTTCTCCTTTTGCTAGCACTAAGACTGGCTCATGACTTCACCATCTCGTCGTGACACTGATAGAGAAGTAGAGTAAGGGCGTTTTTGGTTCGAGTAATTCTTGTACCAATCCAACATTTTAATTCATCCTTAAGATTCATTTTTGTGCTAAAGTTGCTTCCCTTTTTTTGGGCGAGAGGGAATTTGTGGGGCATCCCCCTGAGTTAAGGGAGGCTTGTTATGGAGAAGGGCTTGCTGTGGAGGGAGGGTGTTGCGTTTGGTGCTGCTCCGATCGTCGAGGCACTCCGACCGTGGGGGAAACGTCTTACCTTTGGTGCTCTGGTGCTTCTAGGCTGGCGTCGAGGTCACATGTCCTTTAATTTTCCTTCCTTCTGCAATCATTGTGCATCTGAATTGAATGTGATAAAGTATCTTGCTGTTGTGATTTTAAGCTTACTTTTGTCCAGAGTATCATGTTGTGATTGTATTATCATGCATTTCTAATTGTAGTATGCATACTACTTCAAATTGAATTTTGTAGTCATTTCCTATTTTCAGTACTAATTATGCATCTGTTAAAGTCTAGTGTTTGGAGAAAATTCACACACATTATTTGTTCGTTGTGTCAAGTCCAAGTTTGGGGGCTAAACCCTAATTGTAGAATTGTGCAATTTTTTATCCTTAAATCACAATGTTGTCTCTTTCTAATTTCATAACATTGCCATGATGTGGAACTTTTAACAGTTAAATCTCCATTGCATTGAGTTCAATTCTATCCAGAGTACTACCAAGTTAGAACCTTCATGTATGTAACTGTTCTACTACAAAGGAACTTAACTCTTATCTAGTTTAGCAAATTAAAGTGGTTGTGTGAAGTTGTTGGCCGATGCTTGAAGGCTAACCTTGTGCGTGGTAGGGTGAAACCCATTGATAATGGTCCTGCAGAGCAGTAGAGGCGACCACAAGTGCAAACATCTAGTGAATCCGACCGATTATATGTATCTGGATAATTGAGTTATAGAGTCATGCCTTCTTTGCTATCACATGCTTGGTTGATTTATGTGTTCTTGGCTTTTAAATTGCATGCTTATTTGCATGATAAAAACCTTTTTTTTCTAGCTTACCCTTCTTGCTTGTGTCTATATTCTTATGTGGTTTTTTCTTTTTGCAATGATCACCAATTTCTTGGTGTAAGCAAATATAGGAACCCCTGGTGATCGTAGTGACAATAGAGATGTTGCAGCTTGATAGTTATAGATTGATGTTGAACTCATGTTATGGAAAAATTTTATTATATTGCAATATCTTGCTTTATGAGCAAGTCACTAAATTAGTTTTTATATTATATTTGATAATAACGAGAAAAAAATATAGCGTCGTCATGAAAAGTTTTCCCATTATTTATCAAATTCTTATTCTTCACATTTATTTTATTTTATTTTTTTATCACACAAATCCAAAGAAAAACCTAAACCTACCAAAAAAGAAAAGATGGTTGAAACATGATTACGAATGGAAAATATTTTTTTTACGAATATTTGGTTGACAAAGTTATCCAATAAAGTAATCTTTTATTTTCTTATAAAAATTAAAAAAATAAAATCTTAAAATCTTAGAATTTTAATTTTTTTTTACCAAAAATAATTATTTATCAAAGTTTATAAAAAAAAAACTTTTTCAAGTATCATTTCCCATTTGTTATTCCATAACGTGGACATACATCAAATCTTCGCTTTCTTTTTTTCTCTTACCCAAAACTACATATTAAAGATTATCTCAATTATTTTCCAGGGCAAAGATTTTTGGGGCCCAGGGTAGAAATACAGATAGGATATTTTGTTCCCTAACGCATGAACATTATTTAAATATTTCCATTTTCTTAATTTTAGAAAATAGTTAGACGCTTATATAAATCTCAAAAATCTAACTCTTGGATGAGGTTTTTAAGAAACAAAACTGTATATACCTACTTTTGGGCTACACAATAATTAAGGATCCTAATTTGATTGGGACAACAACGAAAGATCTGAGATTACCAGTATCGTTACACCACATGTCAAATACCTTATCCATTTTCCATTATTCATCATTATATTATTATTATTAGTATTATTATTATTAATATTAATATTAATATTATTATTATTATTATTATTATTATTATTATTATTATTATTATATGCAACCAGCCAAACTGTATTGAACAACTGAAACGTGAATCACGATTCATGGGTACATTATTGATCATCTTCTCCTCAACTAAAACGTGAATCACGAGGGTTCACTATTCACCATTTGTCATTCTGATGTTTAGCATACAAAAATGATCTTTTTTGCCAACGTAGTTTTGATTCTCAGCTTGATTTTGTATATTATAGTATGAAATTTTCACACCGTTAATTAGATAATATTATTAAATTTAAAATATGTTAAAAATTTTATATCAGATACGTAAGTAAATTTAAATCTATTGATTTTATGAAATTAAGTTAGACTTAAAATTTAATTTTAAAAAAAGTTAAATGAATTTTGTGTTATTTATTAGTAAATAATAAGCTTAAATACCTTTTTAGTCCTCATTTTCGTAGTGTTTGTTGCGGATGGTCCTCATTTTGACAAATTGTTTAAAATGGTCCTCATTTTTACCGAATGTTTAAAATGATCCTCATTTTCGCCATTCGTGTTTTATTTGGTCATTTTTTGTAACGCCGTTTAAATCATTAACGGAGCATTGTACATGTGGCACGGTTTGTATTAGGGTATGTTACGTGTACTATACATATGGCTAATTAACGTTAATTTTTCAATTTAGGGGAAATTTTGCAATTAAGGAAATTTCTTCATCTTCGTCTTTCTTAAGCTTGGGTTTAGGGTTTTCTGGGTTGTGTTTGCTCATGGGTTAGGGTTTTCGTAATTCTATTTTGGGGTTTGTTTGTCTTTCGATTGTTGTGATGTTCTGCATGGTTTCTAAATTATTTCCATGATGTTGTGTAGTTTGTGTCTGTAGGTAGGGTTCAGTGGGGTATTATTTTAGTTGGTTTGTTTGTCGGTTGTCGGTGTTGGTGTAATGGTCCCCATTATTTTATTTGTAATTGATTGTTTTTTAAAAGGAAAATGCGGAGGTGAGTTGTTGAGTGTTGTGGATAGATATGCTAATTATCATTTACTGCCCTTAGCATATGCTGTTGTGGAAGTTGAAAACAAAGAAACTTGGATATGATTCTTGGAATTGCTTATTGGTGATCTTGGAGGTATTGACGTGTGTGGTGTAAGACCCGTAGAATTTAATTAATTAAATAATTAATTAATTAATAAATACGGGAGGGGAAATAATTATGATATTAAATTATGGTTGGTATCATGTGGAAAAGTACTAGCTCAAGTGATTGAGAGTACTTTGATTTGTGTGAAAAGACTTGGGTTCGAGTCCTATGTATGCTAACTTTTGTGTTATTGTTTTATTATTTCAATCTATGAAAACATGTTTTGTTATGATATGATGTCTGAATTATGATTGTTAGCATGAAACATGATTGGTTGAATTGGTTATGCACTTGAGTAGTGACTAAGGGGTTATAGGTTCAAACCTTGGAAATTATAAATGGAACTTATGTTTATTTTTATTTTTGCTAATGGTAACTTTAGATGGACTTGGAAAGGTTAACAGAAACCTATTGGGATCAGCACGGCCAAGGAAGGGGTTGCACTCACCATTCATGATGAGAGATGAATGGTTATTAAAAGTTAATAAGCTGAAATTTCGTTTTTAATGCTTTGGGTAACCTAAAGTACTAGTTTAAAAGGCAAAAGTTAGAGTTTAGGCAAGGTTTTGGCAAGGCTAAACTTAGACCTAGAAAACAGAGATAAAGGTGAGTGAGAGGGGTCTGGCGTGACTGAGTTTGGAGGCAGAATTGAGGAAATTGAAGGGTGGCCATTGGTGATCAAAGGGGAACCTTACAATTTCCAAGCTTAAGCGAAGGAGAACCAGATTAGGGGAGCTGAACCTCGTCTTATATCGTTTATTGCATAATTATATGATTGGAAGTATGTGTGTTTTGCTGAAATTGTATTATCGGATTGAAAATGCTGAGTTCTAGAAATTTTCCAGAAATCGCCTGGCGGGCTGTTCATAGCCGCCAGGCGGCGCATGCAGAGTTCGCCTATTCTGGGTTCCTGGGAAGGAACCGCCTAACGGTACATACCCGACCGCCAAGCGACACATGTTAATTTCCCTAATTCTAGAATTTTAGTATGAACTGTCTGGCGGTGATGAATAACTGCCAGGCGACGCGAGTAAATGTTAGCGATTTTGGGATATTCTGGTTCAGGGGTGAGTATAAACTGGATGAAAATGTAATGGTAAGTTTTAAGGGGTGATATGGCATGTGTTTTAATGATTTGTAGTGTAATTGAAGTCGTAAATTGATGGAACAGTGTACATGAACTCTAGGGTTGAACATTGGGATACCAATAGTTATGATTCGAAATTGGATACTGGTGAATTGTAGTGGGATTAATTGATCATTATATTTGAGTCTGAATTGTCCTGAATGTGTTGGTATATGAGCAGAGACTGAGGGAGATTCGCATAGAAGGAAGAATGGTGAAGTTAGAGGTGCTGGGAAGAATATGGAAATACCCAGATGGTATGCACCGCTTGGCGGCACGGGGTTTGCCGCCAGGCGTCGACGCAGACATTATAACCAGGTTTGATGAAACAAATGTTGAAGAGCTAGGGGTCATGAGCTGTTTTTCTACCTTGATTGTGGTCAAGTATGTTGGGTAGGTTTTTATGAAATAACGAGCTCAAGAAAGGCTTGAGATGTTGAACTAATTTTTCTGATATGGGTATTAGTAATTTGGTTAGCTTGGGTTCATGATATTGCTTGAAATAAAGTCTTAGAATAGGGACAGTTGGAATAGGGAACATAATTGGTTGGAGTACATTGTGGTTGGCCTAAGTCTTAGGAATAATGTGTTATGGGTATAGGCTGTATATTTGGTACCCGAAATCTAGTAGTGTTGAGGAAGAAATTTGAGATAGAGAACATAAACCAGAGGGGATGGCTGTACTGGTACGGTGCCTGGCGGGAGGGAACGATTCCACCAGGCGATAGAGGGAAGACAGTGAGTGCTTGTTAGTGCAGCACCTACGGAAGAGCCTGTGGCGCCACTATTACGGAGGCGCCTGGTGGTGGGAGTAATACCGCCAGGCGGTACCTGGAGCAAGTTGAGTATTTGAGGCGTTGTGCGCCTGGCGGTACGCGACACCCGCCAGGCGCTGCCAACTCCCAGCACGTGTTCCCCACCAGGCGATTTATACTGCTGCAGCTTGAGTTTTGATTATGAATTTGTGATCTACAGTGCGTCTAGTGATGCTTTAAAAGTGGGATTGCTGGTGTTTCTTGAGTTGTGGCTCGGAATGTATCCCTTGAGTTGTGACTCGGGATAGGGGTTAAGCACGTGGTATTCCTTGAGTTGTGGCTCGGAATAGCATCTCTTGAGTTGTGGCTCGGGATGGCGGATGAACACGAGGAACCCTTGAGTTGTGGCTCGGGTTGGCGAGTGTTGCCGGTGTGAGTGTGCTGGTTATGGCCAGTAC
>Ga0214544_1008936_pt1 | contig 16198 bp, 8 predicted proteins | sample CNSS3metaG_FD_160074 | JGI IMG/M metagenome (GOLD analysis project Ga0214544, IMG submission 160074) | Root nodule microbial communities from cowpea collected in UCLA plant growth center, Los Angeles, California, USA - CNSS3 | ecosystem: Host-associated > Plants > Roots > Nodule | place: USA...
ATGGAAGGGTTCATGCAGCGATGCATAGAGTGGAGGTGAGAGGAGAGAAAGAGAAAGAGAGATACACTCTTGGAATTTTTGTGGCACCAAAGGAAGAGATGAAGATTGAGGTGCCTGGTGAGTTGGTAGATCACAAAGATCATCCTCTTCGTTGTCGTCCATTTAACTATGGAGAGTTTCTCACTCACTTTTTTTCAACTCGCAACCATAATAATGCAATTGATGTGTTTGCTGGTCTCTAAGAGTCACTCAGTTCATCATTATATATGAATGTACCACATCATCAAGTCAAAATAATAGGAGTGGACTAATATAATTACATCTCCTTTTATATAATAAATTATTTTAGTGATTAAAGTTAATGTTTCAATTTATAAAATAAAATATTATTAGTTACTAAAATAGTTATTATTATAATTAAAAAAATATAATTAGTCGTTGAATTGGTTACTAATTAATTATATACAATTTAGAAACTAATTTTTTTAGTAAAAAAAAATTTTGATGGCTAATGTTTACTGACCAATTTCTTTTGGTAGCTAAAACCTTAGTAGCTAACTTTTAAAAATCAATCTAGAGACTAATTATAATTTTTTTTCTTTATAATAGTGATTATTTTAGTAACTAATAATTTTTTTATTTTGTAAATTGGTATCTAAATTGGTGACTAGAGTGACTAACAACTTTTGGTTACTAAAATTGGTTATTAATATAAAAATAAGGGTTAAATATATTTTTGATCCCTATACTTTGAAAATTGAAATTAGTCCTTCAAAGTAGTCCTTCCTCAATTTGACTTTTTAAGTATATTTCATGATAGTATTTAAGTTGTTTAGACCATTTGATATATTTTCGCTTCAATATTAACTCAAATATTATCATAAAATATCTTTGAAACGTCAAATAAACTTAACAAAATTTGATTAAAAAAAATAATTCCATGCATTTCTAAAGTTGGAGGACTAAATTGATCCAACGTATTGAGAATGAACTAATTCCAATTTTCATTGAACGTTAAGGGACCAAAAACATATTTAATCCTAAAAATTAATATTGAAATTGAAAGTAAGGATTGAAAAAAATAGTTCAGATATAATACAAATCACATAATTTAATATTAATGGATAGTGGAGTGGATATCTCAAATTAATACGAATAAAAAGATATATAATCCTACAACTTACATAATTTAATATTAATGAATAGCGGAGTAGATATCTCAAATTAATACGGATAAAAAGATATATAATCCACCTTGTCATCAAGGTAAACCTAAATATCTTACCTTAAAGTATTTAAATATATAATTGTGCATTATTGTTAATTTTATCCCATGATGTATATTGTAAAGGTCGATATTTATCCTTTTGTTATGAAATTAATGGATGTTCATTTACTTGTTAGCTATTATTTATAATTGATTTTTATTGATGTTATCATTAACTATTGTAACCATTCACTTGTATCCTTTCGTATGTCTTTTGTATTTATAAACATGGACTTTTTTTATTGATAATAATGACACACAGAAAATTAGTCTCTACTATCTCTTTTCCTTTTCCTTTTTATTTGATAACACGTTATCAGAATTAGCACTACTAAATATTTTCATATTACATGAGATTTTTCTTGCAAATTTATTAAAAAAATTGTAAAAAAAAAAACTTTTTCTTACTATTTTTTCTTGGAATCTTAATTGATAGGTAATTTCTTCGTGGGTAATTATTTCCTACAAAATTATAAAATTTGCAAGTATTTCTTACAAAATTTGTTGTGAAAAGTGGTTTATACAACATATTTTGCAAAAAAATTTGCAAATAATTTCCTAAAAAAATTCATAACAAAATTTATAAGTATTTTCTAAAAAAAATCAAAACAAAATTAACAAGAAATATAATTTTTGTTAGTATTGGAGGTTCTAATAAACCAAAATGAGATTTAGATAATGACTTGATATGTGTCACTGACTTGACATGTGACACGATACTGATGTGACACATGACAAAAATAATTTAAAAAAATTACAAAATTACAAAAAAAAAATAAAAAAATAAAAAAAAAAAAAAAAAAAATGAGGACTTGACACATGATACGTGCCTAACGTTGTTAATACCATACTAACTGAATGAATGCAATTATTACACATTTTTTAAAACATAGACCTAATTGAGACTAAAAAAGCATGGAGACCTATTTTAGATCTTAATACTAAACTATAATTAATGGATCAAAGAAGTATTTTAACCAAAAAATTACTAGATTTTGTAAATGTCTTGTTTTTTCTATTTATATATATATATATATATATATATATATATATATATATGTGTGTGTGTGTGTGTGTGTGTGTATTTTCTATGTGCATTGTTATTCTTGCAACATATTATACATATTATGTGTATTTGTAGATTATACTTATCCAAAGTGTTACATTTATTTTATCCTAATTTAAAATAAATTATTTAAAAATTAACTTAGCATACAAGCATTTCTTTTTCTAAAGTGTATAGCTCTACAACATATTTTAGTTACGTTAGCAAAATTGTAAATGAACTAAAAATATGCTAGACGTCAAATAATTAGAATAAGAACGGTCTATTCTAAAATTTATACCAAACTAAACAAATTGATATTATAACATGAGAGATAATATTTAGGAAAGGGAGGAGAAAAAAGTTACGGAATTACCTGTGAAACTCCATACTACTACCAATCAAATTTGTCTTCACATGTGCTTCAACTTCTGCATTTATTATTGTTTTTTTTTTTCCACAAGTGACATATAAAAAATATCTGCTAGTTATTTTGACAAATTTTATAATTGGGGCCACTAGGAAAAAGAAACTGTTCTATTTTCATTTTAAGTTGCGAGAGTTTTTATCTTTTATAAATTAATTTGCGAGATTTATTATGAGATTTTTTAAATATTTGCAAATAGAGTCACAACATTTTTTTAAGGTTTATGACAAATTATGATATCTGATTTATATATATGGTAGAGGTTTTAACCTCTTCTCTCCTTTTTTTTTACACCAATTAAAGAATATATTAATTGTAGACTACTTGGGGTGTTTCGGTCTTTATATACAAAACTCAAAAAGGAAAAAAAAAGTACAAAATTAAAGTAATCCGGTGAAACAAGACTTAAGAGGCATATACACGTCCAAAACCAAACAAAAAACATTGAGTAAAGGTTTTTCAAACACTCCATGTTATTGAGAAAAAATTTTGTACAAAGTTTTAAATAATGTATCATTTTTAAAATCTCTACAAGGAGCATATAATTAAACCATGTGATTTTTAAGGGTGATCCACTTTTTCATATTAAAGAAAATGATGTGAGACTTCTTGTACTTTTCTTGATGTGAGACTCTTGGTATTTTCTTTATAGTGTCATTCAAAATACTTTTGAAAATGTCTAGAGAAATTTCCAAAATTAGGATTGTAAGAAGATTAGCTTCTCCAATACCAAAAAGAAGAGTTGCATCTACAAAAGTTTTAACCTCTCTTGTGCCTATTATTTTGTAGAGGTTTGAAACCAAAACTTCCTTTATTTACTAACTATTTTATTACATAAATTTAAAACTTTCGTGTTTTTTATCATTTTCTTTTTTTTTCTTTTGTGGGTGTTAATACCCTCTTGACGATTATATTATAGAAATTTTAACGTCCTTCATTTATATATTTATTTTGTTGATTTAATACTTTATTTTTTTTTTTGCATTATTTATGATCTTAGATACAATAATTTGTTAATAATTAAAAATTCTTTTACATGAATCAGCTGCTTATAACTTTTTGGTATCAACATTTATTTGTAATATAAATTTCGTTCAAATATTTTAATTATGGTAAAAGACATAAAAAACTTTTAGTTAAATGCTCAAATATATATTATTAAAACATGAGGCTAAAATTTACCACAGTAATAACATAAATTAAATTTAAACGTAATTAAACTTAATCCCTTTTCCTGATGCAGTTCATAATATATAGGGATGTCAAAAATATTCATACTCGCGGATATTCACGGATCAAATCTATAATGGGTAGGAAACATATATTAAAAATGGATACCCGCTACCCGCGCGTAGGGGTATTTTTGATACTCGTATGTTAACGGGGTGGGTACGGGTATCATAGTATCCGTACCCGTGGATACCAGTACCCGCTAAACTTTAATTCACAAAATATTCATATATATATATATATATATATATATATATATATATATATATATATATATATATATATATATTAGTAAAAAAACATTCTGATCTAATATTTTCTAAGTTGCACATCTTATCTTTTTTTGTCTTCATTCTTCCGGCTTTAAGTATTGACATTCTAAGTTGCATCCCTTGACATTCTTCTCTTTTCCTTTTTTGAAATTGGGCATATACATCAAACCTTATATAAACAGTGACGTTTATGGTATGTTTGTTGTCAAATGATGGAATAAAAATAAGAATACTTAGTACGTGGCAGTTGGGGTTTATTATTTGATTATTTTTGAAGAATCAATTGGAGAAACTGAACTTGTTGATCAAAACACTAATTAAAGAATTTACATTGTGTTGAATGTCATTTTATATTTATTTTTATAATTATTTGAATTGTATGGACCTGAGTTTGTTTGAACTTTATTTAAAATTTATGACAATGATGTATTTTATTTTATTTTATTTGAATTTATGATTAAATATTTATGTTTTAAATAATTTTGTAAATACCCGCGGTACCCGTGGATACTCATGGATATGAAAAAAATATACGGATACCCACATAACGGATACCCGATGGATATGGATACGGGTACGTGACGAATGTTTATCCGGAAAATAGGGTACGGGAAGCTACTACCCATACCCTACCCGTTCCGTTGACATCCCTGATAATTGATATTCATTCCTAAAAACACAACACAAGTGACGAATATAAAAATATCTGCCAGTTATTTTATCAAATTTTATAGATGAAGCAACATAATTGATTTTATTGAAAAGGAGGTAGAATTATATGAGCGATCCCCTGAATATTTTGACTTGATCTGGTGCATATGGATCCTAATCATGAATTACTTTCACAGACCAGCAAACACTTCAAGTGCATTTCCGTTGTTGTTACGGAAATTTGAAGCATAGAAACTGAGAAACTCTCCATAATTAAATGCACGATACCGAAGAGGATGAATTTTTTCATCAACCAACTCATGAGGCACCTCAATCTTCATATCTTCCCTTGGTGCCACAAAAACTCCAAAAGTGAATCTCTGTTTCTCTTCATTCGTCACCACTCTATGCATCGCTGCATGAATCCTTGCATTGCTCCATGCCTGTTTCATTAACGTAGCTATAACCACAACTTCATAATTATAATGTAAAAATTATATAAGTATACAATTTTCTACGTATATATATACCTTCAATGCATCACCAACAATAACCACAAAACAATTCTTGGGTATGACTACCTCAACCCATTCCCCTGTTTTGGATTGCACCTGCAAACCCGGAACTTCATTTTCACTCAAAATGGTTAAGGTGTTTTTGTCAATGTGATCATTGGCGATATTCCTGTTCACAGTGTTTTTTTTGTCAGTATCGTACATGTTCATTCGTACGTTGCAAGAACTCTTCAGGTTTTCAACATCTGAAATGTGATGCTGGGGAAGCCCATAACCCTCCACAATCATTTTCAAGATCACCAAGCTTAAATCCGACATCTTTAAGCTCGTACCCTTCAGTGTCTCGCTGCATAGAAAAAAACACACGTTACGATGAGGTCTTACAAGTTATCATTAATTTACCGGAATATTGCATTGAATGTAAGAAAATGAATACCAAAAATGTGGGTTTCCTTGAGGCCACATGAGGTTGGTCAAGTTGTTCACAGATGTTGAGAGAAGAACATCATCGATTGCAAAACTTTCATAGACAGTGGACAGATAGTTATACGAGTTGAAGCCTTTGAAAGGCTTTGGACTCGTGTGTTTTTGCTTTGTTTCTTGAGGCAAATCAAACAATGTTTTCATATTCTTAAACAGTTCTTCGCGTGCACCATTGGAGTTCATCTCATCACACCTCAAGAGGAAGCAACCATAACTCTCACATGCTTCTCTCACTTTCATGCTCATCTCCTTCCATTCCTCACTCCCTTCCTCTATTGTTTTTCCACCCTTCCAAAAATCAAAACATGATATCGTCATATTCTTTCTCTCACTTGTTCTTTCTCTCTATCTCTCTAGATGTGATTTGTTCTTCTGCAACTTCCTCTTATATATAGGTACCATGGATACTAATTTGCGAGCATATCACATGAAGGACAAATATTTTAACAATATTTTAACTACATGACAAAACAATTTATACCTACAGATACGACCTAGGATCAGTGGAACATACATATAAATTGTGATTATACTAATCAGTTAATTTGGTTTGTCATTATGGGGAGTTGACTTCATAATTATATATTAAAAAAAAAGACTTTTAACTATTATTTATGTTTTTAATGAATGTTGAAAGTCGGACACTAGAATAAGACACGTGATGTCTATTATTTCTAGTCCGTCTATTATCTCTAGAGAGACGTCAATCAAGTACTATGGACAAATATTAATTGACATCGGTTACATTAATAATGAACATTAACTGACATCGGTTACAATTGATAAACATTAAGTGACGGTTGTAATGAAAACAATCATCAATTTAATTTAATAGCATATATTAATTAGCATCCGTTATATTTGTAACATCTCATTTAATAGCTTTTAAATTATTAAATAAAGCATTATATAGTGATAATACAAAGCAGATAGCATAGAAGTTAAATATAATTTTAGACCGTCATCCAAAACAGTAATGACAATACTATATGTACAACACTCTTCGAAGAAAGGAAAGAGGTAAATTCTAACCATTTACTACAAAACACACCTATCTACAGGACCTCTGGCAGTCCTACTATCAACACCACGCGAAACTCTCCACCGGCAGCCTCCTCTGCTCACACATTTAAGTGATCATTGCAAAGAATAAAACAAAGGGTAGACAAACATAAAACACTTAATAATGATTTAAAGAATGTTATATTAGAGTAAGAGCATAATAACAATCAATTATCACAAATTCACACAGAAACATTCCAATACTCACACGCCATTCAACTCTAGACTCAATTATCCGGATATATGCAATTAACATCAGACCTCTTGGCGGCTTGCACCGGTGTATGATTCCCAAACTTTAAATTTGGTCAAATTTAGGCGAGTCACTCCTAACCTAAATTTTGGCCAAATTCAGTCGAGTTGGTCATGACCAAAATTTGGTCAAGTCGGCACTTGCCCAAATTTAGCGGTATTCGGTCGACTAAGTCCCGAACGAAATTTGACTATATTCAACTTAGTCGGCTGTGATCGAAAATTGGCCATATTCAGTCAAGTCGGTCTCGACTGACGAATTTAGTGGAGTCAACTCTGACCAAAATTTGACTGATCAGGACCTGACCCAAATGTGGCCATATTTGACCAAGTTGACTCTAGCCAAAATTTGGTCATATTAGGAAAAAATCTGCTCTGGCTGAATTTTAGTCGAATCCAGTCAAGTCGATCTTGACTGAAATTTTGTCGAGTCGACCTTAGCCCAAATTTGGTCACATCATCCCCGATCGAAATTCGTTCGAAAGTCATCCAAGTTCATCCCATGCTGAAATTTGGCCTCGTTGGCCTCAACAAAAAATTTGCCAAATTCTATGGTGTCAACCCTATCGAAAATCTAACTCACATCCAGTTTGGATCCAAATAATGGATGTGCATCCAAATTTGTGTCCATAGGGCTGACACCAAAGAATTTGACAGATTTGGCAGAATACTTCTAAATTTTGTCCAGGACCAACTGAGTCAAATCTCAATCGGGACCGACTTGATAGAATTTGGCCTAATTCGGCCAAATTTTATACAGGGTCACGTCAACTCAATCAAATACGACTAAATTTGGACTTGTCTGTCTCAACCTTTAGCCTAACCTAACAAAAAATATAAAGTGAAAATTTTGGATTGGATATTTTGGATTATCCATTTTGAAAATCTAGATTTCGAGAATGGATATCCAATCCATAAAATATATAAAATGTAGATTAGATTGATATCCATATCCAATAAAATGGATTTTAAATGGATTGGATTTTTAATAGAATGGATATTAAATGAATTGGATCATAAAAAAAATGAATCAAATCATAAAAAATGGATTTTTTGCTCACCCTTAGTTGAGCGTGTATTTTTGTCTAACTTTATGATCTTGGTCACAATTTTTTTACTGTCTAATGTCTTTGACATTTGTTTATATATTTGATCTTAAAATTTGCTCGATAGATATTTAAAGAAAACTATGGGATTAATTATTAAAATCAAGGTGAAGGTATTTGGCCCAGTATTACATTTTTTCTAAGGGAAAATGTGATTTTTTTTTCCTTTTTATGTTATCTAATCAGTTTCACTTGTTATATATAACTAAATGTTTTTCTTCTTCAATTCTTTATACTGGAAGCATAACAAAATTAGAATTTGCAGTGTTTTTAGACACCAATTTCAGTGTTTTACATTTGTCAACCTCATTCAACGCCCAAAGTTGTACACTTATGAAGTTGATATTCAATATTCACGCCATTTATCTGTCTTTTTTGTTTTTTTAGAGAGCAATGAGATGTAAATTTATTCCAATCTTGTGTTAAGCTAAACTGATCCGGAAGATTTTACTGTCTCATTTATTATTGTTCCTTCTTAATTGTTTTAATTCTTATTTTTGTGTGCTAAATCTAGTTATAAAAAAAAGTTATAAACTTGATACTTTTATTGTAATTTTTTTTATTTATTTTGATATTTGTAATTTTAATGAAACACTGGTATACAAATGGAGGAAAGGGAATACATAGGAATGAAAAAAAGTGAGAGATATCACAAGAAATTAATTCTTACACACACATCATTTTTAGTTGACTCGGGAAAAGTTTTTATTTATTTATTTTCATTAAAAGACTAAAAATATATTTAATAAAAAAAAATTAGAAAACACTCTACCAAACACATATTGCTGCAGGAAGTCTCTCTAACAAGGGACATTTCTTTATATATACTAAAAAATCAATATCAAAATATATTTTGGAATGTTATTGAATTTTCTTTAGGGTGTAGAAAGCCATTCTGCAAAAGGTTTCACTTTTACAGCAATGCAGAAGCTGAGCAACATTTCTTAAAAGTAGAGTTGCCAAAATGTGTAATTTGGCTTGGTCCAATTGGACCACTCAGATTGATTATTTAGTGAACTAACCTAATTCGACTTATTTATTAGTAAGCCAAAAAAATTTGAATCCAATCTGGCCCACCACGGGTTGGCTCACAGGCTCACTTAATTAAAAAAAATATATTTTTTTATGTTTTTGGTCAAAACTAAATTATAATTATAATTAAAATATAAATAAACTTCAATATAATCCAAATACAAACTAAAATCAAAAAAATTTCAAATTATTTATGTGTTGGCTAAAAAAAATAACCTAACATGACCAAAATACAAAGTCCAACTTAATAAAAAATACTTGCATGACCCTTTATTACCAACCCGACTCACTACGAGTTCAATTCGGGTGAACCAGGTTCTAGGTGAGCCAGATAAAAAATTAACCTGTATTAAAATTTTTAAAAAAATTTCAACTCAACCTAGTCCAAACTTATGGTAGGTCGAGTTGACTCGCCAATTCCAATCCATTTTGACAACTTTACTAAAAAGGTCTAGACAAAATTTAGAAAGTAGAATTTTAATAATGAACTCTCATTTAGTTTCTGTGGACCAAAGGCAGAAGAACCGAGCAAGTATGACGTGTGCTTTATATAATAAAAAGATGACAAATAGGTGATTACAATCTCATTTATAAATAGATAGAGAAATAAAATATGAATATCAAATAATATGATGTGATAAATAATAAGTAATTGAAAATATCAAATGGACATTTACGGTATATTTTTAGTTCTTTACATGTTCATATCAAACTTGTCTTTTGCGAAATTGAAATTCTTCTCTACCTTAAATTTCATTTAAATTTTATTCTTATAATTTGGTAATTTATGGAATTTGTCCAATAAAGCAGCTGACATTAATTTTGAGGTGATCGAACTGATATGTCAAAACTCACTTGTAATTTTAAAAAAATAATTTTTTATTTTATTTTTTTTCTCTTTCTATTTTTTTTTAGTTCTAAAAGTTGTATTCCATGTACACCAGAAAGAAAGTATAAAGAGAAATTTTATATAAATTTTGATAAAAAGAAAGGAATTTTAATTTCGCATGTAAAACATAAACTAAAAATATACTTAACATAAAAGATATTTTAAATTAATTAATTGATTATTATGTTATATAAATATTAATGATATTACTTATGTTAATTAATATTGGTTTAATCAAGTATTTATTAAAATATTAAGTATTTTCTAAATTTTAAAAAATTAAAACTTATTATAAATTTATATATTATTATATACAGTTAATATATTATAAAAATAATTTATATATTCATTAAGTATAGATTAAATTATTTTAAAAATTATTTATATATTTACTAAGTGTAGATTATGTGTATTCGAGTGATATATATTCACTTAGTCAATTTAATAAATTTAAAAGTTATTTATATATTCACTGTAGATTAAATTATTTTAAAAATTATTTTTATATTATATATAGAGCTATCAAAACGGATAACTCGACCCATCACGGATTGATCACTACTTAGTGAGTCAACACAACTCATACTCGCTTAATTAAAAAAAAATACATTTTTTTCAGTCAAAACTAAATTATAATTCTAATTAAAATCTAAATAAACTTTAATACAATCCAAATACAAATCAAAATCACAAAAATACAAATTATCTATGTGTTGACTAAAAAAAATAACCTAACATGACCTAAATAAAAAGTCCAACTTAATAAAAAACACTTGTGTGACCCTTTATTTGCAGGTTGGTGAGCAAACTCGGCTCATCACGGGTTCAACCCGGATGAGCCGGGTTGCCAGGTTGGCTCACGGGTTGCAATCCATTTTGACAACTCTAATTATATGTATTCACCAAATGAATTTTAGTAAATTTATCACAATTTTTGTAATACATTAATTATACATAATAAGATATTAATCTATAATAAGCTTAATATTTTTAAAATTTAGAAAATACTTAACAATTCAATAAATACTTAATTTAACTAACTTATATTAACTTTAGAAAAACGTTAAAATTTCAAACATATAAATTAAGTTGGAAAAATGTTAAAAATAAAATAAATTATTTTTTCATCTCAATATTAATTTATATAAGTATTATCATTTAATACTTATATAATATCAAATAATTACTTCAAACAACTATTTTTTTTTACCTATGCTTTTAGTTTCTGTATTTATATGCAAAATTGAAGTTTGTCTATCTTTCTAAAAGTTCATATAAAATTTATCTTTATATTTTAGTTATGCATGAAATATGTGGTCTAAAACTAAAATCAAAAAATATAAAAAAAAATAAAAGGAAAGAAAAGAAAATTAAAATTACACGTGGCGGTTATATATTATGACATGTCAGTCTAGTCAATCCAGTTCAAAGACACAATTTCTAATATTAATCTATTTTGCAATGGTAATTAATAAGAGTCAAGAATAATCTCTTTTACGAGGATTAGACTTGATCTCCCGCATCCAATATTCACACCGGTCAATTCTATGTATTTGTTTCTACTGTCAAACCTCAAGAATGATTGAAAATCTTGATTCGGGACAAAGATAAAAATATCAATACCACAACTAGACATGTTGTGTACAAAAAATCTTCTAAACTCTTAAAAAAAACATTTACAACATTTAACTATACATTTAAAGTATAGACCTTCTTGTTATTTTAAATTTTATTTCAATTATATGGTATGTTTATCAAAGTTATGTTTTGAGTTGCTTAGTGAATGAGGAACGACATTGATGAATGTTCACATGTCAATGAACACCATTCTGAAACAACAAATAAATTAACTTCCTTCTTAATAAAAGCATTCTAATATGAATATCAAGTTTTGAGATATTGTAAAATTCTTCTTCATATCTACCTTAATTTACATAAACATTTGATATTTGAAACTACTTATGTGTACTTCAATATCAACTTCTATGTGAATGTAGGTATTTGTTACTCCATTATGACAAAGTAAGCATATAGAAAAAGTTGGTTTTTATTATTCAATCCATAAAACTATCCATTGCTCATACTACGATTGTCAGTTCTATGTGATTTATTTCAAACATATCTTTTACAATTTTTGAATCTAACAATTCAAAACTACGTTTTCACATTAAATTTAAATAAAATTGTTATTATATTTTACATATTTTAATTTAATTTATCTACTTAAATCAATTTTATTAATTAAATAATATTTATAATAATAGAACAATTTTTTGTAATTTATTCCTTTTATTTATAAATAAACTAAATTCAGGAAAATATTCCCAAGAGACTATCTAGAAACTAATAAATTTTAGTTTATTAGACGTTGGGAATAGTTTAAATGTGAGTCAAAAGTTCCTACATTGGATAGAATAGATAATATATAAGAATAAAGGCTCATAACACTATTGTCTTAAGATTTTTTGGTAAAAGTGGTATCAAATGTCTTATATGTGTAAGACCAATGTCATATAACCATATTGAACCACAATCTCTCAATAACTATAACCATAACCCATACATAACCAAAACATATGAAAGAATATTTAACCCAACACAAGAACATAAGATATCTAATTGATTTACCCTCAATCATCCTCCTTGTTAGTAATGATGAAAATTTTAATAAATTTCTTATGAATTCTTACTTTCTTCTTATTGTCTCATCTAATATTATATTATATTATTTATTTGATTTATCTGTTTACTTTTTTTATTTTATTATAAGACTCTTTTTTTTTAATTTTAGTATAACATTATATTATATTATTTTTTATGAGGTTTTTCCATATATAATATTTTATTATAATTATTATTATTACTATTATTATTTTTATTAGTTTTACAATTATTATTATTAGGCTTAAATATACATTTGGTCATTATTCTCGTTTTGTATTCAATTAGTTCCTTATTTTCGTCAAATTTTGGTCATTTTGGTCCTTTTCACTAACGGTGTTTATGTAGTTAACGTTTTTTACATGTACATGTCACGTGTCAGCTCCTGGTTGTTTTGTTTTTTAACTAAACAAAAATAATGAATATCGAGACTAAATTGAACAAAAAAAATTAATACAATCACAAACTGACATGTGGCACTAACATTGACACATGACACAATTGTGACTTGACATGTGGACAATTTTTTTAAAATTAAAAAAAATAAAAAAAATAAAAAAAATAAAAAAACCAGGAGCTTACACCTGTACTGTTTAAAAATGTTAACTAGTTAAACACTGTTAGTCAGAAGAACCAAATTGACAGAAATTTGACAAAAATTAGGACCTAATTGAACACAAAACGAAAATGAAGACCAAATTAAATAAAAACAAATAAAATAAGGTGCAAATGTATATTTAAGTCTTATTATTATTATTATTATTTGCTTGTTATTGTTATTAATTATTCATAATGTTTAATAATAGTAATGATTATTATTATTGATTTTTTTTAATAGTTTTAATTCTTCAATTATTAAGAATGTGATTATTATTGATTGTTTTTTAATAGTTTTATTAGTTTTATTAATTATTCATAATGTTTAATAATAATAGTAATAATAATAATATTGTGTAACAGAATAATTTTAAAAATGTTATGATGGTTCTAAAATATTAAAGTGAAATTTAAGGTTGTGTTAACATATTATTAAGAATGTGATTATTATTATTATTGATTGTTTTTTAATAGTTTTTATAGTTTTATTAATTACTCATAATCTACAACAATATATAAAGAGAATTTCCTCTTTTGGATTCACATTTCATAATGTCAATTCTACCTTTTACAATATAATTATTTATTAAATATTTTAAAATTAACAGTTATTTTTACCTAATTTTGTAAAAATTTTTATCTTTTTTTTATTCATCAACAATTAATTTCTCTATTCATTTCACTTTATTTTTAATAAATATAAATTTATTTTATATATTAACTTAATAATATTACACTATTATCGCATACTAACATATTATTATTCATATATAAAAAATGTGTACACACAATCGCCATAATAATAATAATAATGCGTAACAGAATAATTTAAAAAATGTTATGATGGTTTAAAAATATTAAAATCAAGAGTGGAAATTTAAGGATGTGTTAATTACTGTCTGTGATGCATAGATACGATATGTATATCGGATACGACACGTAATAGATACACACTATATGAATATTGAAAAAATGTACAATAATTCTTAAAAACATAATAAATATATGATTATTAGTATATGAATCCAAATTAAAACTATATTACTAAAGTTGTCAACATAAAAAATATAAATTATTGTCATCATAAAAATACTACTACAAGAAAATTCTTAAATAATGACCAATTTTAGTAACAAAAAATATGTTAGAGACCAATTTTTTAATTAGAGACCAATTATTATGGTAGTCAAAATCTTGGCAACTAATGCTAGTAACCAATTTAGAAATCAATTATTTTGATAGTCAAAACCTTCATAGTTAATGTTAGTGAACAATTTAGAAACAATTCATAATAAAGACTATTTTACTTATCAATTTAGAGACCAATTATAATTTTTAGAACTTTTTTAGTTTTCAATCATTTTTAGTTTTTAAATTGGTACCCAAATTGGTCACTATATAGTGACTAATTATTTGTTGTCACAAAAATTCGTCATTATTTAAATATTTTCTTGTAGTTTACTATGATTTTATAAAGTAGAAACTTCATTATCGTTAAAGTATCCTAAAGTATCGGATACGGATACGTGTCGGACACGGATATGTGACCCAAGTTGAAGTATGGATACGTGTCGGACACGGATATGTGACCCAAGTTGAAGTATGGATTGCATCATATATTACTATTATATGGTGCATGTTATGCTATTGGTCCATCTCTGTAATCGTATCTATATATGTAAAAAAATGGAGCTCATTAAAATTAAAACCTGTTATCGCGATTTTATTAATTAATAGTTATGAAATTGAAAAATGTTTTAATTGAATTTGTTTATTTAAGTTATGTTGCAGAAAATGACAGAAAAGTTATGAAAATGCTGCATGTCAGGCTATTGGTGTGTGTGTTCATCTGGAATGAACAAAAAATGATGTGTATATAAAGGGGGAGTTGTGGAAGAAGAATGAGATATAAGAAGTGAGAGTGAAAAAAATGATGATATCATGTTTTGATTTTTGGAAGGGTGGAAAAACAGTAGAGGAAGGGAGTGAGGAGTGGAAGGAGATGAGCATGAAAGTGAGAGAAGCATGTGAGAGTTATGGTTGCTTCCTCTTGAGGTGTGATGAGGTCTCCACTGAAGAGCTGTTTAAGAATATGAAAACATTGTTTGATTTGCCTCAGAAAACAAAGCAACAACACACAAGTCCAAAACCTTTCAGTAGCTTTAACTCGCATAAATTAGTGAAAACTAGCTATGAATGCTTTGCAGTCGATGATGTTCTTCTCTCAACATCTCTGGAGACCTTCACCAACCGCATGTGGCCTCAAGGAAACCCACATTTTTGGTATTATTCATTCAATTCCTTCCCAATATTATGCTAAATTATAACTTAAGGCCTTGTTAAATTATTATTTTGATTGCATGCAGTGAGATGTTGAAGGGTATGAGCTTAAAGATGACAGAGATAAGCTTAGTGGTGTTGAAAATGATTGTGGAGGCTTATGGGCTTCCCGAGCATTACATTTCAGATGTTGAAAGCATGAAGAGTTGTAGCCAGATACGATTGAACATGTACAAGAGTGGTGCAAACAAGGGTACCTCTCACGATGGTGGTCACACTGACAAAGACACCTTAACCGTTTTGTGCCAAAATGAAGTTCAGGGTTTGCAGGTGCTTTCCAAAACAGGGGAATGGGTTGACATAGAGATACCCCAGAATTGCTTTGTGGTTATTGTTGGTGATGCATTGAAGGTATATATATATATATAT
>Ga0214544_1008937_pt1 | contig 16195 bp, 10 predicted proteins | sample CNSS3metaG_FD_160074 | JGI IMG/M metagenome (GOLD analysis project Ga0214544, IMG submission 160074) | Root nodule microbial communities from cowpea collected in UCLA plant growth center, Los Angeles, California, USA - CNSS3 | ecosystem: Host-associated > Plants > Roots > Nodule | place: USA...
AACCATCTCAACAAAACCTCTCAGAGCACTCTTTGCATAAACACCCATCACAGCTTCGAAACCCTGCTTCCGCGAAAACCCGACTCACGATTGGATCGTCGAGGATTGACAAAACGAATTGCTTCAGAAACGACGTCGTGCCCCCGTGCTGGCTTTGCTGGTAAGCGTGGAAGCTCTCCGGCTGCCACCGCTGGTTCGCCTGCGACCGCTTGATGGCCGCCATGAGCGAGTTCTACACCGGAGCGAGTTCCTCCTCGCCGCCGCCGCCACCCCCTTGGACGACGGAAGCCGGTCCAGCGATACCCCCACGGAGTGGTGGTGAAGTCGGAACAAAGGCTGGGGTGCAGTGGAAGAAGAAGAAAATATTTGGATGCTGTGTGGGGATGCTCGAAGAAGAAGAAAATCGTGATGGTTTGCGCAGCTGCAAAAGGATTTAGGGTTTTTTAAACCCTACGAAGCCATACTGCCTCGGTTAATTCGAAACCGAGGCATATTGTCTTACTATATGCCTCAGTTGGCAATAGACCCGAAGCAAAAAGGTCCATACTGCCTCGGTTATAAAAGAACCGAGGCATATTTTATCAGTGAATTAAAACAAAAAAAAATACAGCCAAGTAACTGCATCGGGTAAAAAAAACCTGAAGCAAAAAAGCTATTAGGCCTCGGTTCTGTGGTAACCGAGGCATAAAAGCAGTTAAAAATTTTCAAATTTTGTGAACAGCGTGAATTCGCAATTTTTTTTAAGCTATATGCCTCGGTTAGTATAATAACCGAGGCATAAAAGGTGCATTTAATTACAAAAATGTTACCGCATGTTTATATGCAGCGGATATACAAAAACCGAGACATATACTATGATGTAAAAACTCTGAAATGCACTAATGTACCAACCTTTGACGAAAAATATGATGACTTGTAAAACTTGAGTTATATCGACGAAAAAATATTACAAAATAAAGATAATTTTTAATGTATAAGTTTAATTTCATTTTTACTTATGTTCAATTACTTAAATCTATTTGCTTTGTCATTCCACCGTTATGTACTCCAACTTTTTTTCTTCCTAATATGTTTTAGATTCTATTACTAATATATATATACAAACAACTACTAAATAAAAAAACAATACATCCTTAAATATTGTATCTCTACGTCTAAATAATTAAATAAAATCAAAATATTTCAAATATCTTATTTACAATAAATAAAACATATTATCTTATTCTCATAAAATTATTACAACATAAATTTGTTTTTATAATCTTTTACTTCACTTCTTTTTCAAAGTATTTCACCTACTAAATTATCATTAACTAAATTTATTTAACCAAATAAATATACATTGTTCAAATTTTTTTTAAACAACTACAATGATTAAAATTTGTTATTACAATAATTTCCTTAACTTAATCTACTTTTAATTTAATCTTTTCATTCTCCAGTTTAGAATTTGATTTCCGGAAACTGAATTCTTGCCGGTAAATCGACGCTGAGTGGCCCCAACGAACCGAATTCTGACCAATACATATCTAGCACAAACAATAGTATCCGGAAAAATATTAGGAACAATATGATATGGATTAAAAAAATAGCAAAGAGTGCCACTTGGAAAACAATTTCCAACAACAGTTACCATTTAGAGGTTTAATTCTTCTGAAAATGACAAGAGAGTGTAAATTGACGGGACAACAATGACATGATGTCTGGTTAAGTAGAAATTTAGTAGACTAATAAGGTAGTATGAATAGTGCTGGAGTACTTTACTTCTTGTAAGACTGGGTATGGTAACTCAGAAGTAGGTAGGACTGTAACACCATTATCTTCGAGTTATTTCAACAAAACTATTTAGAAAAATATATATTAAAAAAAAGTTTTAAAATACTAGTAAGAAAATAATAATATTGGAAGACTGTTTTTAAATGGTGATATATATTACCTAGCATACTCATTTCTGCATTGTGACCAAAGTGGAGGGTCTGCAAAATGTTTGGAAGGAAAAGAAAGTGCGTGTGGAAGGCGGGTGCAGAGAGCGAGCGTCACCATCCGGCGGCAGAGAGTAGGCGATGGCAGAAGAACAACACGAGTTGGTCTCGTCCTGTAACAGAACCAGCATTTAATGCCACAACCCAAAACCTTCTCATCATTGCACTTTCCATCATTACTCTTTTAACATTTCCCATTCCCACACTCATTCCACCACCTTCTCTTCATCATTACTTTCCTTCCTATAAATTCCACCTTCTTCTACTACCTCACTTCATTCTCACCGTTTCAACTGCACCATGCTTTCTCACCACACTCTCAACCCTCACGCTCCACCTTTTTATCTCAAACCCAACCAACAACAACTCCAGCTACTGCATTTTTCTCGCCCCATCTGTTACTACGTTCCTCCCTCCACCTTCCCCCTTTACCCTCCCTTTCACGCGCCATTCTCCAACCCCTCTCCTCAACGCGCCAAAACCGACACCGGTCGGAGTAAAGTGTGCGCTTCCGCCGGAAACTGGCGCTGCCACCGCAAGTTTTACAAATGGCGGGTTAGGGGAAGGAAGATTCGGGAAAACGGTACGGTCGTTATGCCGTTTCCTGACACCGTTAAAGAAGCCGAGTCCTCTTCTATAACCACCGTCATGATTCGCAATGTCCCTAACCAATTCAAGTAACTGCTCTCTTCTCGCTAACCTTTTATGGAATGTGAGAGTGTAGTTTTGAGCGAGATGTTTTGTGGCAACTTGTTTTAGGTTTGATGACTTGCTACACATACTGGACGAGCATTGTTTGCGACAGAACAAGAGCGTTGACCCCGAGAAGTGGTCCAAGTTTGACTTCGTTTATCTGCCGGTGGATTATAGGTAAGGTTCTGGAACATTGTGTGTAGTTGCGGTTCGTTCGTTGTTCACGTTTTCGTGTTCTTTTTTTTCTTTGTTTCCAGGAAATTTTCAATGCAGAAAAGGGTCTCGAATCTGGGATATGCCTTTGTTAACTTCACCTCTCCTGAAGCTGCGTTCAGATTCTACCGCGAGTTCCACGGTGTCGAGTGGGATGTTGACCAGAACAAAAAGATATGCCAAATCAACGTGGCTCAGTATCAGGTTTCGTTGTCGTTTCAGGAATGTCTTTTTATTTACCCTAATGGGTCTGGAAGAAACTTTTGGTGTTTCTATTTGTTTTCATATATCTTAACTCTGAGGCTCATTAGTAGTATTAATGTCAGTGTTGGACACTATTGCAAATAAATATAGATATTACGTTTTAGTTTTTATGAAGATAGATCTTTTTGTTTGATGAATAACGTCTTTCTGTAGCGTTTTTTTTGAATGTTTCCTTTTGGATTCACCGACGCATGTGAATGAAAATGTTGATACATAAATTTAATTAACTTTAAGCAATTACACTAATAAAGTAAACGTAGGGGAATGTAATTTCCGTTCATAACGTGTTGTCCCTTCAATTGTGCAGGGAAGGGATACTCTGACGAGGATTTTCCAGACAAAAGTATTCCGGTGTGCGAGCCCAGATTTATTGCCTGTGCTGTTCTCAGAAGGCCGTAACGGATGGAATCGTCGAATCGAGGGAACTTATTTGGGCAATCATGTTTGTGGCCTGCCACGAAGAACCAAATGAACCTGTGCTTTTGATCAAAAAGTGTGATCAATCTTTTTACCTTTCCAAGGGAACTTAATAGTTAACCTTTTTCTTTTTACCTTTTTTTTTTCCCTGTAGGCTTAGGCTGCGGAGTTTTTAGTTTCCTTTGTTTTCATTCTCCCCCTGGAAATGGTGGGGTCTGCAATCTGGGGTGAATTGGAAACATGGGTTGAAAAGGACTGTGAATTGCTCTGCAAAATTAGTTTGCTTTGTTGTAAATTGTTGTACTTATATAATAGTAATCGTTCCAATCTTAATCCTTATGTGCATGCTTCAGAAGAGACACTAACGTGTGATTGTGTTCTATATTTTCATTTTTTTTATATGGCATATATTTATCCGACTATGATTTAAGGACATTTCTGGCGTTTGGTTTTCAGACTGAGTTTAAATTTTGCAGCTGTTTGTTAATTTGTCATGGAACTGACGGCTTCGATAAGCAAACCTTTGGTGTTAAACCATAACATTAATCTAAAATCCTCTAGCAAGCAGTTTTCTGGTTTGGTTTATGGCTTTATGTGTTGCCTCATGTGTTATTTTTCTCCTGCAGTAGGAAACATCCATGTTAATGAAACATGTTTTGGATTAATACTCTTGCATTTGTAGCCGCTTATAGTAATATGTCAATTGACATTATCTGAGCTGAGCTACGGTCACACAATGAGTAATGGTATTACATTCATTGATTAAAATAAAAAAAAAAAATATAATGTTGTATTCATGAAAAAAAAGAAGACTAAAGGATAGTGTTAAAATGAGTGTATAAATATTTTGTGTGCCACATATTTAGCACTTATTATACTTATTTGTAACTTACAATTAAGGCTTCTGTGAATTACATTAATGTGATCGAAGAAGGATATGGATAGCATGAAAAGACGAAAGATACTGTAAACTGTTTATAGTATTATACTCGAAATATACTATTAATAAAGAAAAATTTAAAAACTTAGTTAAAAGTACATTAATAAAGTAAAATTTAAAAAGAAATTAAAAGTATATTAATAAAGTAAAATTTAAAATCTCAATTAAAAGTATATTAATAAAGTAAAATTTAGAAACTTCAATAAAAGTATTTAACTTAGAAGACCACCGAAAACACTGAAGTGTTCAAATTAATGCTACATGTAATTTGAAAAAAATTGACAATTATTATTCTTTGTATTTTATCTTATAATTAAATAAGATAGTTATTTAAAATATTAAATAAAATATCTAAAAATATATTTATTCTGGAATTATCTTTTATCATCACATCTTATAACTAAGATTTATTAATTATCGAAGTATTTTTCTAAGTTCAATTTTTATTATCATTTTCTCTTCTTATCTCAACTAAATCTCTTCGGGTCTTGATTTTTTTAGCTTACTCTGTCTATTACCTTAAACTTAATTTTTACTCTATTAAAACACCTTAAAATAATCGAAAGAACATTTATCTAATTAAAAAATTATTTTTAACATAATTTTATATCTCAAATTCATTTAACTATGTTAAAATAAATTTTAATTAAAACACACTTTAAATAAAAAAAATCATTTAAGAAATCAAAATTAAATTCTAAATGAAAACATACATATACTCGTGAAGGACGAAAGATAAAAGTAAAAGAATAAACATATAATCCATTTTTTATTTTGTATAGAATTATTACCTTTTAACAATTATTTATAATAATTCTATTTTCATTCAATTTTTAGTTTTAGTATTTACGAAAAAAAAACAAAAAACTTTGAATACATGAGGGAACTTAGAAAGTTTTTGCGCAACATAGTATGTAAAATACATATCTCTAAATCACTTATTATTAACTATAATACTTTATATTTCAATTTATTCTTAAAAGATTTTATAGATGATCTTCTATCCCATTGTTTATTTTTCTTTAACCAAATTATACCTTTTTATTTTCCTTTTTTAAACCAAATTACTTTTTCTTTTCTTTTTATTTTTAACCAAATTACTTTATTCTCATCTCATCTATCTTTTATTAGTCTTATACTTGTTTTAATCTTCATTTTATTTTTCGCCAGCTTCTCGCCCACCCACTTTTTTATTTCATTCTCTCATCTAACACTAACTTTTAGAGTACAAATTCTCTACCTTTTGATGTCCCACGGCAAAAAAGTACAAATTTCTGGTTTGGTTTTATGGCGTGTTGCCTCATCTTATTTTTCTCCAGCAACCAATTATAGGAAAAATCAAGTTAATGAACATGTTCTGGATTAATACTTTTGCATTTGTAGGCACTAATATGTAAGATTTGTTGCATTATTTACTTATTGGTCGTTCCTGATTCTCCTTGATAATTAATGTCGTTATTTGTATTTTTTATTGTAGTGAGTTTTTTTTTATATAAGTGGGGTTCAGATCGAATTTTACCAAGTCTCACTAAATGTTAATTTGTTTTGATAAAAAATGAAGAGCCTTAGATCGAAAACAAAAAATACTGTAAACTCTAACCAATAAAGTCAAATAGGTTCATCTCTTAATCATGAGAATTAGAATTTTATTTATAAGTAAATCAGTTATAATTTATTTATTCTCTGAAAATGAAAAGAATATTTCAGTTAGAAAGAATAATAACAAAAACAAAGATTACAAAGATAATAACCAGATATTGAATCTCCCATATAATAATATCCTGTTAATAAAATTTAACTTAACTATTAGGCGAATAAAGATCCAATTTGTGATCCTTTGTGGGCTAATCTTTTAGGTCGACCTTTGGACATCTTATTCATCTTCGAGTCATGCCTTAGACGATTGAAACGGTATAATGATAATTTGATCCTATTCGGTGGGGAGGATAGAAGGGGCAGATGGGGTAACGACCCCCAAACTTCTTGAAATTTTTTTAAATTATATGTATTTTTTAAATTCTTTAAATTATAAGTATGTTTTAAAATTAGGTAGTAGTATAATGAAAAAATAATGGAAATTAAATTAGGTGTTTTTTTTTTTATTTTCTTTTATGAAGTACAACATTGAATGCTAATGAATAATAAAACACAAAATCAAATATAATAAACAAAAGTAATTTCTTAAGATATTTTGGAGTTTCTTCTCTCATCGTCTTTTGAGCTTCTCACATGTTGTACTTGTGTATCACACTTACCTGTTTTGTTATTGAAGAAAAAAAAAAGTTAGACATAAGTTCATTATTTTTGTCATCATTTTTTATATCTTTTTTTAAGATAACTCTATCTTGTCTCACTTGATGGTGAAATATTTGTTTAATATTTAGTACTATTTTTTATCTCATGACCTTTTTTGTATATTCATTTTTTATGAATATAGAAAAACAAGTAATGTATTATGTGATTTTTCATTGTGACTTATTATCATAGTTTTTTTTAGTAATGATGTCTCTCAACTTTTGATTAGATTATGATAACTTATTTTTTAGTGTTAAACTTCTTTTTTAAATAGGTATATTGATGAAAAACAAAATAATAAATTTATTTTTTAAAAGTGATAAAGAGAAACTACTAGTGAAGATGAAAACATGATAATATGGTTGCTCATGGCCAGTGGCGGACCTTTGTGGTAGCAGGGAGGGGCCATGGCCCCCCCAAAAATTTGATTTTTTTTTTAAATTTTAGGTATTTTAAATTTTTTATATTATAGATATTAGATAATATATTATAAATTAATGATGATTAAATTAAATATTTTATTTCTTTTATAAATATAATAATTAATGTTAATAAATAATAAAATATAAAATCAAACATAATAAATAATAAATAATACAAAGATTTATCAAGATGTTTTCATTATTATTTTTCATTATGGTTCGTTTGACCTTCTTATAAATCATTTTCATTTCTTATTCTTAAATTTTTTTCTTTTGTTTTTGAAGAGAAAAATATTTATTTTTTTGCTCTTATTTCTCTTTGTTCTCTTTCATTCACGAGGAGGAAAAGAATTAGGTAATTCTTTTATCTTACTTGATAGTGAAATATTAGTTTAATAAATTATTTAATAAGTCTCTTTTATATTAATTTTTATTTTATGAACATAGAAGTAAAAGTATCTTATTGTGTGTTTTTTTATAACCGGATACTGTGGTTCATTATATGACTTGAGTTTCTCACAAATAGTTCTCATCTCCCATTCTCACCTATTTTCTTTTGTTTCTTAAAGAGAAAAAGATCTACTATTTTTGCTCTCATATATAAGTTGTTGTCTTCCATTCTCGAAAAAATAAAGAAGAAAGTAATTCTCTCGTATCACATGATAGTGAAATATTAGTTTAATAATTGTATATTAATTTATTTAATGAGCTTGTATATTAATTTTTTATTTTATGAACATAAAAGAAAAAATATTGTACTGTGTGTTTTTTATAACTGGATCTTAAGTGTGGTTTGTTTATCATCGAATTTTCTTTTGATATTTACGTCTCTTAGTTTTTTATTAGATTATGAAAATTTATTTTTTAGTATTTTTTTTAAATAGGTATACAAATTCAAGTCTTCCATAGATTTATTTGTAATCTTTTTTTTAGTTATCGTTATACTAAATTATGTATTCATTTTTATTATATTAGTGACAATAATTAAATGTATAAATTTTGAACGTATTATTTTGGCTCCCCCAACAATGTTGATCAAGATCCGCCACTGCTCATGGCATAATAATGAAACAAAAATTTGTGAAGACTTTTGAATCGATCTATCCACATTAATAAAATAGAAAATGAATATTTTGTACATAATATGATTATTTACATTAAAAGAAAAATAACTGGAAATTTTAATTATGATTCAATTATTGATGAATTCAAGAATATCAAAAAATGATAGACAATCCTTTATATATGTGTAATTTCTTTTATAGTTATAGTTATACTAAATTATGTATTCATTTTTATTGAATTAGTGACAAAAAATTAAATATATAAATTGTGAGGATACTATTTTGCCTCTCCCAAAAATTGAGTATGTGATAGAGATGACAAAATTACTTGTGTCCACAGGTACCAACAGTGGATAGTTAGTACCTGTGGGTATTTATTACTGTAGGTAGTGGATATTTTAATACCCGTTTATAACGGGTTGAATGCAAGTATCATATTATCCGTACCTAGATGTATATGTTAACCATAAAAAATTAAAATTAAAATTTAATTTATATTTTATTAAGTTAAATTTAATTAAAATTAAATTTTTTATATTTTATTATATTAAATTTGATCAAAATTAAATTAAATTAATATTATATTTTATATTTTATTATTTTATTTAAAAAATTTATAAAATATATATATTTTTTAAATATTTGTAGATATAAAAATATTCACAAATATTCACGAATTTTAAAGTGATCCACGAACAATTTTTAATAAATAAAATGAATATATTTAATGTTCTAATAATATTTATAATAAATTCTAATTTGATGCAGTTTATTATTAAATTCTAACGACCATATTGAATATTAAAACTAAAATTGAAATTAAAAATTTACCTTTAAATTTACAAATAGTAAAATTTTATTTTCGGATAAGAGATACCTAATTGTTATTATTTATGTTACTAATTTTATCTATCCATTATCATATATTATTCAATATTATACATTCACATAAAACTCTATCCTATATCGAAATTTACTTAGATTTATTTGGATTTTTATGAATTATGTCACGTCAGTTTTATTTGGTGGTTTTTGTTTATAGCTATTTCTGCCCTATTTCGAAAGCCGAGTGAGTGGACTTGGTAGGTATCACTTTATTTTTATTGGATTGTTCAGAAATGAGTTGTGGTTCGATTTGTCTGGTCTTGGTGGTGATATGAAAGAGGTGTGTTTGTGGTGATGTTGCTCATCTATTTTTGGAAATGACAACTGAAATCATTTGGGGTACGGATCCTGAAATGAAGCCGCAAAAATTAATTGAACATGCAAAACCAACCCAAATAATGACGTTTTTTTTAAGCCTTTTTTGTTTTACCTGAAGGACATCCCAAATTTCTCTAAAATAAACCATAGTTAAAAAGAAAAAAAAAATTCAAAAGCACCATACAGATAAAATTTATTATATTATTCATATTTATGATGTTAGCCATTAAGTTAATTCTTTTATCATTTTATATTTTTTATTAGAAAATTTGTCATGTTACTTCTATTCTACTTTATGTAATATGTGTTTATATATCAGTTTAATTATTATTTTAATCTTAATATTTATCAAATTATCCTATGTGATTTATTAATTTTTTTAATTTTTAATTTAGTTTCTATTTTATTTAAGGCTGTGTTCGCATGCATGTATTTACTGTTGCAACGAAAGTGGAGGGATGGATCAGCGGTGATTTGCGGTGTTCGCTTGCTATGATTTGAAGGCAAGTATGTGAGAGGATTTGAAGGATTCATGGATTTTGGCATCCCGCTTCTGAACCAAAGATTTGAAGGAGAGTGGTAATAAAAGACGTATTTACCCTCGTCATAAATGTTTCACGTGTTTTGCATGTACAGTGGAGGTTCAACTGCATTCAGAAAAAAGCAAAGATTCGTGAGAAAAACACAACAGATTCGCGAGATTCCTGACGGGATTCCTGACATGTTGTGACTATACAATCTGTGTTTGAATTTGTTTGACTGCAGCGACCATTAAATAACAATTGAATAAGTTAGAAGGTTGGTGTGTGTGATTGGTGCGGTGTATAAGTTGGAAGAGGGGAGAAGGCAGAGTTGGTTTTTCGCATGACGCAGACGGTGCTGTGGCTTCTGTCATGTGAGGTGAGTTTTTTTTTGTTGATTATATTTGTTTGGTGCCGCTGGCAGTGCGAAAGAGAGTGGAGAAAAAGACCAAAGGGGTGCCAAATCGAAGCGCGGAAGAGACGGTGGCTGCTGGAGGTTTTTGGTGGCCTGGAAGGGATGTGGTGGAAGCAACGGCGGAAGGAAACGGTGGCTACTGCAGGTTGTTGGTGGCCTGGAAGGGATGTTGTCGAAGCAAGGGCTGAAAGAGACGGTGGCTGAAGGTTCTGCAACAGCTTGGAACCGATCCGCAGTGACCAGATCCGATCCCAACATGTGAGGAACCGATCCAGAGAAGTTGGAATCGATCCAACAAGAGGCGGAATCGATCCATGATGGTGCAGATCCGGATCCAAGAATCGTCGTTGGTGGAGTTGGCGCATTGGAGAACTTGTTGGCTCGTGGGAGAGTGGATTCCAGAAGGAGAATGGCTTGGACAAGTTCGTCGTTCATGGAAGAGTGCCATGGATCCATCATTTCCGATCCATAGTCCAAGTGTTTTGTTGTGGGTGTATGAACTGTGTTCATTTTCTGCAGGTGGTGTTCGATGATGGTGTAGTCATTTTTGCATGCTCTCTCCAACAAGAAGCTACATGATGGGAACTGATGTACTGGTAGTGTTCCTGGTGCTGATGGGAACTGATTTTTGCATGCTCTCTCCCACCCTCACTGTTCTGCTTAATTTCTTTGGTTGCAGGTGGTGTAGTGTGTGGGATGGTGCAGTCCGTGGGATGGTGAATGACTCTGCACCTTGCTGGAGGTGGCACGTAGGTTGTGCGTGGTTGTGAAGAATAGGAGGTTAGTTGAGAGATATTGGAGGCTGTGCGTGGTTGTGAAATTAGTTCCCGGATCTCAAACCCTGGTTCATGTTTCGGTTTTGTGTGTGAAAACTTTGACTGGTAAGGTAGTTTGTGGTTGGTGGACTACAATGGTTTTTATTAACTCGAAAATTCTGATATCAATTTGGTTGATGTAGGTGTTGGAGTGTTGGTGTTGATAACTTTGTTTCTTCTTTGAAGTAAAAGGTACGTAGATTTTGAAAACTTTCTTTGTTATATTTGTGTGGTGGTTATATATGGATTGTTATTGTTATGGATTTATATGGATTTATATGTATTTATATTTGTTATTTGTGGATTATTGATGCAATTGGTATGCCTATTTATTTTTCATTGAATTATTGTCGTGAAAAAGAAATCTTTTGTATAAATTTGATCTTATTTTTATATTTTTTCAAATAATAATATGGAAATGGTTGATGCTTATGTGTATTATATGTATGTCATAGTGGTTAAATTTGTTCAAGGTAATATGGAAGAAGAACTAGAACTTTCATATTTGGATGGCGAGGATGTAGTCGATGATGTTGTAGGTGTGGACTTCAATATAGTTACACATTTACATCGACAATTACAAGTGCGTACAGCAATTGCTGCAGTAACAATGTTATGCATTGTTACACATGCGTTGAATATATTGACTATATATTCGAATCATAGCACTACTATTACGGAATACGTCCCCAACAAAGACCGTCGCAGAGAGCAATTGATGTCTTACCTGGTGCACACTAATCGATGTCGTGACATTATTCGTATGGGACCAGAGGCATTTATTAACCTATGTCAACGACTAAGGTCAACTGGGTTAGTGAAAGATGCAATACGGTCAACCGTGGAGGAACAAGTTGCAAAATTTCTGCACATAATTGGGCATAACGTTAAGAATAGAAGTGTTGCATTTTTCTTCCATCGTTCTGGGTCAACTGTTAGCAAACATTTCCATAATGTATTGGATGCAATTTTGAGCTTGGAGTCCGAGTTTTTAATTCAGCCATCCGGAAATGATGTGCATCCAAACTTGGCCAACAATAGTCGGTTTTTCCCATACTTCAAGGTAAAATTCCAATTTCTTTGTTATCTTATTTGAATAACAACGTCAACAAAAAGGGAATTTTGTTTAACTTTCTAGCTATGAAATAGGATTGTCTAGGGGCAATAGATGGAACTCATGTCCGAGTTAAGGTCCCAAGATCTGATTCCGCAAGGTTCCGAGGGAGGAAGGATCGGCCAACACAAAATGTTTTTGCTGCATGTGATTTCGATATGAGATTCACTTATGTCTTAGCTGGTTGGGAAGGGACAGCATCTGATTCAAGAATTTTGAAAGATGCTCTAGTTCGAGATGACCCCTTGATCATACCTGAAGGTTAGTCTTTGTTTCTTATTCATGTACTTGTGCGTCCGAGAAATCTAAAGTGTTATCATTCGTGTAGGAAAGTACTATCTTGGGGATGCTGGATTCATGCTTAAAAGAGCAATAATGACTCCGTACAGAGGTGTAAGATATCACCTTAAAGAATTTACACGAAGAGGGCCACAAAATCCACGTGAACTGTTTAACCATCGCCATTCATCACTACGGAACGTCATTGAAAGAACATTTGGTGTTTTGAAGAAAAGATTCCCCATTATAGCAAGTGGAAGTGAACCTCATTATTCTTTGGAGACAATGACTGACATTGTATTAGCTTGTTGCATCCTTCACAACTTCCTTCGTGGTGTAGACAATGACGATGCGCTAATTGATGAGGTTGACCGAGAGATTATGGAAAACCATGTAGAGACCAATATTGTTCACACACGTGAAGATGATTATCGTCTTGGGTGTAATTTTAGGGATGAATTAGCTGAACAAATGTGGCGAGATTACAATAATTGTTAGTTACATGTACTTAATTATGTTGAATGACTTTGCTTTATTTAATGGAAAAAATTTTGGTTTGTATATCAAATTTATTTAATTTCATATAATTAGTACTGTTTTTTATTTAGGTGAGAACATGAACAAGGGAAAAAGTGTTGGTATCGATTCCGGCACCGGATCACGGGAATTTACAAAATGGACTGAAGACATGGATGAAAAGCTATTGACAGCGATGCTAGAAGAAGCCCGATTGGGGAACAGGGTTGATGGTAGCTGGACAACCCAAGCATACAACAATATCGTGAGTCATCTGAACCAATTGGGGTTTGTCTCAGTGACCAAAAATAATGTCAAGAATAGGCAAAAAGTGGTCAAGGAGAAATGGCGTGAGGTTCATGATTTGTTCAGTTCACTTAGTGGATTTGCATGGAGTTCATCAACCAAGCGGTTTGAAGCAGAAGACGAAGTTTGGGAAGACTTAGTCAAGGTAATTAAATACTTAGCATGTGTTTTCAATGACATACACAAATTATTTTAACACACACAGGAACTTATCAATGCAGGCCAAACCATCTGCGACGAAATGAAGGGTCACTAACATTAGACACTACGATTTGATGGAGGAACTGTGGGCAGTCGATAGAGCAACTGGTGGTGGAGTCCACACGGCAAGACAAGCACGACGCAAAAGGCAACAAACTCGTTTGGAGGTTGATCTCAATGATGAGAATGAGTACATACCTGATGCACCTACCTTTGAAGGAGTTGATTACCACCTTCCACCTTCACCCCCTCAAATGGATGAGTATAGTCCTGGCCCGACTCAATCACTGCCATCAGTCCCCTCTGGCGGGACGTCAACATCACGGGGGTCGAAGCGCAAAGCCCCCATGGTGGATGTATTGGACTCCCAATTTGACAAGCTTACTATGAGGCTTGATGGATTTATGGATGTAATGGGGTCTGGGAACTCTCCTTTTGAGAAAATTTCCATGATGGCGGAAAGACAAGTCATAGCATTTGAAAAGCGCAATGATATTCTGATAGAGCAAGTGGGGATGATGCGTCGCAATGGAACATTCCAATACACCGAGAGTGATATCTGGGAAATGCTTAGCGGAATGAATATACCGGAGCCTAAAGTTATGGAGCAGTGCTATGATTTCCTTTGCACCAACCCTTTGGCTACGAAAAGGTTAATGGGAATGCCCACCAATCTCCGATGGAATAAACTATGGAACATGATGATGGGGAGTAATTGACATCCGTGTTTGATCCAAAGACAATGTGACTTTGGAATCAATTACCATCTTTTAATGTTATCATTTTGTCATGAATTTGGACTATTTTAGACTTCAATTATGTTTTCATTTACCTTGTTAGAGTTTGCACTATGTTATCATGTTTTGATTGTATGAAAGACTTATTCATTATGGATGTATGTAATGATCTAATTTCTTATGATTAAGTACCACATGTTTATTGTGTGCTATAATTTGATTTCTTATGTATGACTGTATTTTTCTTTCTTCTTTATGATCTGAAGACATTATTTAATGGCGTCATCATCATCCAAAAGAAGATCTAAAAGTGGAAAAGACAAAGAATGTGCAACAAACACGGAACCTCCACCACCAAAAAGACATACTGTCGTTGATGTCTTAGATCAACGACGTTTCTTCAGCCATGTTCATCAAATGGAACACTATGCACATGAATTTTACATAAGAAGAATTGTCGACCCCAAAATAATGGATTATGATTCCTTTACTACATCCGGTCTTTATTTCCATCATCATCTGGTATTTCAAGGCCTTGTTGACTTTGTAGCTATGGACCGACCATTCTATCCGGATCTCATAAAAGTTTTCTACTCAAACTTGAGGATCTCAGCCAACGGATACCTACAAAGTGAGGTTAACAAGAAGAGAATCAAACTTAAACCCGAAGATTGGTACAATATTGCCCATTTGAAGTATGAAGGTCGAAAGATAAGCTTTACAGATATACCAGAAGATATCCATTTCGACCGAGACATGGCATTGGCTTCCATGTTGAGACCGGACATGCAGGGTGAACGTGGCAGGACTGTCGGTTCTATTAACGTAAATGACAGACTACTACATTATGTGGTAGTGCATATTTTGACACCACGTATGACTAATTTTGCTAAACTGTTGCAGGAAGACATTTTAATGATGTGGTTGCTTAAGAATAACATATCCATTAATTGGCCTCATCATATAATGCAACACATGCTTAAGTGCAAGGCTAGTGATACTCCTCTTCCGTACGGTGTGTTGATCACCCAGATTATGCAATATAGTGGAGTAGATTTTTCTCCAGATGCAAATACAACCATCGGGAAGAGACAACATTTTTCCACACGTTCTTTGAAGAGATTGAATATTGTTAATGTCAATGGTGTTTGGCAGCATGATCGTGCAAATAATGATGATGAAGGGCAACTACAACCACAAAATGTTGTGCATGACCACCCTGTTCATGGAACCAACCACTCTGATGGTGATTTTGAAGATCCTCCCTTCCACTCTAATTCTGAAATCATCCATCAAATGTGGGATGGGGTCCAAGACTTGCAAAATAGAATGCAAGGAATAGAAGATATGCAAGGACGTGTTCAACGGATAGAAGATAATTTATCAAACTTGACTCTTGATATGAATCGGCAAATGGCAGAAGTGAATTTCAATGTCAACTTAATTCTTCACAAATTAGATGATTAACATAATTTTGTCGCATCATTGTATCGTAAGACTCTTCTCATTTCAATTTCAGTACATTTATCTGTATTTGATTATGTTCATCTTTTTAAACCGACTTAATTGTCACTTATAAATATTATTGCTCTTCAAATGACATGAATTGTAAAGTGTTGGTGTTCCATACTAATTTTTAACTTTCAAATCAAATGAATTTCACAATTGCTTGATAAAATTTATTTCAATAGTATGAGTATAAATAATTTATCTTATTAATTTTTGTAAATTATTTATTTAAAGTGTATCATTAAATACAAAATTTAAAAATTTATTAAACTCATACAAACACAAATTT
>Ga0214544_1008938_pt1 | contig 16194 bp, 9 predicted proteins | sample CNSS3metaG_FD_160074 | JGI IMG/M metagenome (GOLD analysis project Ga0214544, IMG submission 160074) | Root nodule microbial communities from cowpea collected in UCLA plant growth center, Los Angeles, California, USA - CNSS3 | ecosystem: Host-associated > Plants > Roots > Nodule | place: USA...
ATATATATATATATATATATATATATATATATATATATATATATATATAAACAAACATGAATATAAATATGTTCCCCAACCCAAAATAATCATAACTAAATTCTCATACTTTATCAATCATTCCACCATGACCTCATAGTCCTTCATGAGTCATATGCATGAACTAGATCTTTTGAATTTATCAGATCTTTCTTCGTACCACAATTGAGCTTGACAATAGGGACACTCAATGGAACAATCCCCTACATCAACATTTGCTAAGTACATCAAAAACACTATGTCATTAACTAAAACATATTTATATTTATATGTACACTATAATAATATAAATTGACTAAAAAGTAGTGGCACCTTGAATTTCAGCTCTTGAATACAAATCAGAAGAGAAATGCCCAATTATGTAATCTGAAATAAAATAAAAAAGCAAATATTAATAAAGGAAAATAAATACAATATTAATTTATTTTTTAAAATCAACCATTATTGATTACCATCATTTTCATCTTCATCAGAATTATTGTCAAAATCCAATATCTTTGAAATAGGTGCAATAGCATCCTTAAGAGAAGGTTGACAGAATTTTACAGCTTATAAATATTGAGATGATTTACTTGGTCTTGCACTAGCATAGGATGGCTGCTTAGATATGTCTAAATATTGATTTCAAGATTAGCTACATGAATTTGTAACAATTTAAGTAATTAAAGTAATCAAATAATTTTTTTTAATAGTACAAATTACCTCGACTTTGGTTCTCTTCAACATAAAAAAGATTAACAACTTCAAAATAAGCAGAAGAATCCACAGAAGCAGGAGTGAAGCTGCTACAAACAAATTCTTTATCTAAGTTGTTAGTAATTGTATTCAACAATGGTTGTGTATTAAACAAATTCGTTTTCCTTCTTCCACTATGACAGTCACTTTGAACCATACCTGCAAGTATATGCATAAATTCATGAACTGAATTCAGCATTTATATAGACATGAAATATAAACTGATGATATATTAGTTTGTCACTGTGTTCTTAATTTTAGATTGTACGAATTTGTTTTACTTAAGTTGAATGGAAAATAATTTTGTTGGTTTCACATTTGACTACTGTGAAACAGTGACAAAATTATAAGTTGTATTGGTACCTGTGTTGTTAATGTTGCTTTTGTGCAAAATTGGACCATTGGTGATTTTAATTGAAGTACAATCCTTTCCGGATCCAATGGTGGTAGAACCATTAATTTCTTTACATGAAATGTTAGTAAATGTTAGTAATAGAAAAAGTATGAAAGGAATTGAAATAAAGATAAAATAATAATAGATTTATCAGCAATGATATTACTTTTTTTTGCAATCTTCTAATTCCTAATAACTTCCCTTCTTGTTTGTGCATACTTATAATTAATTTGGTCAATGTCTGCAAATTGCAATTAAACAAAATTAAATAAAAATGTATCCAATTTACAATAGAAAGATTACATTAAATATAAAGATGAATGACAATAAATATGAAAGAGATTGATTATGAAATGCAATGATTTATTCTCCATCTCTGTCAATTTCATTGGATGTCCATTGAATATGGATAAATTGACAAAGACATTGTCATTCCAATTTCATTGTTGGAAATTTGAATGAATTTTACATTCAATGAACAAACTTACCACGATAGGTCAACTCCAACAGTGGCTTTCTATTTGAAGATTGAATTTCTTGATCATGCACGTTTCTATCTTCATTGAGAGATAAGGAGTTTTTGATAGTTGAATTTGGGGTAAGATTTTTATTCCATACTGGAGAATTGTTCAAAAGTAAGATGAGAACATAAGATAAAAATCATTTGAAAAAAAAAATTGTTAAACTATGTAATCCCCAAACTGTTAAACTTTAGCAGTAAAAGCAATCTAACTATTGAATCCAAATAATAAACATATTAAAAAATATAAAACTGTAAGTTTTTAGAAATTCAAGAAGTTGTGTTAGTCTATTCAAGAAGTTGCATCTGTTGCATTTTTTATATCAATATCTAAAAAAAATTAATAACACAACTTATACGTAAGATGATGTATTCAGTAACTTATTAACACAATGTAACAATGAAAAAATTCTTCAATGTCAATGAATGGACAATGATTACAACAGTTTATATTGAATGAAAAATGATTACCAAAATGTGTATAGTGAGAAAGAGGTGTAGTATTTGCAGAAGAAAATGCTTCAGTGTCAATGGATTTTTCTTGATTGGTATCTGTAGTGAAGTGAACAAAATAAAAATCTATGTTGGTATTTACAACTTTGTTATACCATTTAAATGTTTATGTTATTGTATTGGATGAGAAGTAAATGTATTTATTTGGAAAAAATTTTAACAACAAATGAAATGAGAAATAAATTTATTTTACCTGAGGACTTCATCATCATATTTGAAATATTTTGTGAGACAATGCTCTTCCTTTCTCTTCTTGCATCTCTTGAATCATTTGCAGCCATTTGTGTGTATTACTGTTCAAAGTGTCCAGAAGTTATGCATTCTCTTGCTGTTATGTTTCTTTACACATTCAAGAGAAGTTGAATAAAAAAAAGATTTTGATTAATAATTAAATTTTGTTGGAGGATGTGTTGAATATAAAAAGCTAATAATAGATGAAAGGACATTTTCAGTTTTCCACGTTGAATATTCCTAAGTTAGCTAATGTAAGTATAATCTTTTTATAAAACAGAACAACCAAGTCATTGATATGGAAACTGTAACATATAATTCAATATTTTGAACAACGTACCTTTTGAAAAAAGATTTGATCTGCAATGTCCAAATTGGTGATTTGTAGACACTACTATGCTTCTTTTCAGAATGTGCATCTATGCTATAATTTCTTTTTAGGCTAACACATAAGTATTATGCTTGGTAATAGCCAACCATCAAAGTAGAATTTTGTTTCTACATTTAGTGTACCCTAAAACTAATAAAAAAAATTAAAAATTAGGTCAAACAAAAAGAATGAAAGCCCAATCAATTTTTAATTGTCCTTTGATGAAAAATGAATACGTCGAATATTAAGTTTTTAAAACATAAATACACTGTAAAAATTTTAATTTAAATTAAAACACGTGTTTGAGAGTAACAAATCAATTTTTGTTTATTGCATTTTTTTTATAAAAGAAATAATATTGTGTGATAGTATTAGAATAAGTTAACAATTTGTAAATAATCATTACAAAGGAATACCAAGTTAAAACAATTACGAAGTTAGCAAGTTAAGATATTGAGTTATTTATTATGACTTCAAACGTATTTTTTTTAAATCAATTAAATCTTACAAAAAATTTGAATTCCTCTGTTAAAAATGTTTTTATAAAATAATAATTTTTATTCATTTTTATTATCACAATTGAATATTGTTTGTATAAAATAAATATTAAAATAAATCTTAGTGCTTATGATGTTTTTTTAAGAAATTTATATAGAAGTAATACATAACTATAATACATAATTTGAACCACGAAAATAAGTAAAATGAAATTAAGTAAAATATTAAAGTTGACCATAATTAACTTATGGATAATAGTTATAGATATGGCTTCTACTTATTAGAAGCAACAAAATTACCATGCATTCAGTCTTACAAACAAAATAAAAGCAAACTTCCTTGAAAGTGCAATAATGTAAACCATAAATACCATCTAAAGTAAAATTAAAGAAAAGTTAAATATTAAAAGAATTCTTTTTTGATATAGACTTTTATCTTCTTCTTTCTCATTTGGTTGTGAGCTGCAAACACAATAACATCCCCTTCTTTCAATCGATTGAATCTGCAGAAGTCCTTCCATCCCTTCCCAAACTTAGTTGACTTCTTAGGTGAATTATGCACCAAAAGCTTACATTGAACAATGAATGTGTTCTTCGATCCCTGTAATTCCAATCTCTTGAATCTATGTTTCCGAACGTAACCTGCAAAGTCAGTTGGTAGGTCCTGAAAAAAGAAATAAATAAGAAACAAAATAATAAATAACAACTTATATCAACAAAATAACATATAAAAAAACAATGTAAAACCACATTGTTCACCATATGGCTCACTTTCTTTGAGATTTTGTCAATTTCATTCTAAAAAGATGTTTTGTTCGCATTCAAAGTATGTTTGTAAGAAACTTCGTCGCAGTCGATATTGCAGACATGCTGGAGAATACAGTAATCTGGAATGTTGAGTTCCCAACATATCTGAATAAAATTTGATGGAAATGTTCCAATTTATAAAAAAACTCTTAGGCTAGACCAACAGTCAGTGACCAATGGATCATTGACATCCATATTAAAAGTTAACTGATGGCGATTTTCTTTAATATCTTCCAACTTCCAAATCGGTCCTAATTCTTGCGCAAACATAGCAACAAATATTCGATCAACGATTATTGAAGAAAGTTTACATTTTTTTTAAAAAAAGAAAGATTTCTAACCAAGCACAAAAAAATGAATCGGTGATCGAAAGAAAAACATTTTAAAATGAAGAACACACAACGAAAAGAAAAAATCGTAAATTTGAACGATTGTTGAAGAAATTTAACATTTTTAGAATTAAAAAACATAGTAAGTAAGAGTTGCATGTCTGATCAAAGAAAAAACAGTTTGACATAGATGAAGCATGCATAACAAAGAGAAAAAACCATAGATTTGAACGATTATAAAATAAAGTTTTGATTTTTATATATATAAAAAATAAGGTTTCGAACAAAATTTTAAAAAATGCATTGTTGATGGAAGAAAAAACATTCAGAGTACATTTGAACGAATAATATTGATTGAACAAAAAGAGATGAATGCAGAAAGAACATATTTTTCAACTTCTTGTAAAGTAAACATACCTGATTATGAACAAAATGTAGTGTAGTGAACCTTCTTAAAGTTATTCTAGCAGCCACACTGACAGAGGTATCCACGAAGGTTTACGGGGAGTGACCCTTGTGTTTCCTTGATGGATAATAAACAAAACTTGATGGATACTCAACTGTTATATAGATATGAAAACACTGTTTCAAATTCTAATTACTTTAGAAATAATATATATATATATATATATATATATATATATATATATATATATATATATATATATTTAATGATTTCCAAAATATATATTTAAATTCATATATATTTATTACAAATTACAAATATTACAAATAAAAATACAAATTAGAAGTTCAAAGAGTAATACAAAATATTTAAAGAAATAAAATAATCAAAAAATGTCAATTTATTACAACTTACAAATATTAAAAATATTACAAATTATTAAAAATAAAAATACAAATTAGAAGTTCAAAGAGTAATACAAAATATTTAAAGAAATAAATTAATACAAAAATGCAAATTTATTACAAATTACAAATTACAAATTATTAAAAATAAAAATACAAATTAGAATTTCAAAGAGTAATACAAAATATTTAAAGAAATAAAATAATAAAAAAATGTAAATGAATGTCGGTTGATTAAATATAATCAATAATACAAAATATTAAAAAAAACAAAAATAATCAATAAATATAAATGAATGTGAGTTTTTGTCTTGGTTGATTAAAAATAAATTTATTAATTACTAATTCCTTTCAAAAATAAAATTTGAAATTTTAATAGTTTGTGTATATGTGTAGAGATATATGATGTAGAATATATTTCATTTTGCTATCATGGTTTTGAAAACATGAAATAATTTATATCATGGTATAAATTTTCAATCAATGTCGGTTTTTCTCTTGGTTAATTAAAGTTCAAAACTTAATAATTTTATATCTAAAAACATTAACTAAATAAAAAAGACATATGAAAAATATGTGTTCAGAAAATTATTTTTAAAAATAAAAAAGATATCTTAAAAATAGATGAATTAATTTTAAAAATAAATACATATGTTGACAGGTTAGTTGATTAAAAATAATTTTATTAAAAAGAAATTTATTTTAAAAATAAAATTAGAAATTTAAATAATTTGTGTATCTGTGTAGGGAACCCAAAAGAAAATATATTTTAAAATAGAAATATTATGAATTTATTAAAATTTTAATAAACAGAATAAGTTATATATGATGTAGAATATATAGCTACCATGGTTTTGAAAACATAAAATAAGTTATATATGTTGTGCAACAAATAATGTAGTTAAAAAATGTACAGATAGATCAAAAGTTACTCCCTTTGATGTAGCTAGCATGATAGTGTAGTTGACAAAAAAACTAATATCAACACTTTCAGATTCAGCTAGCAACATATAATGATGTTTAAAAATCAACACAGACAACAAAAGATAATATTATATGTATGTAAACTGAAATATATTTTTACGAATAATTGATTGATAAGATTGAAATATAAACAAATGCTGAAAGACTACAATCTCCAAAAACAAAATACACACACAATACACTTCCTTTGATGTAGCTAGCATAATTATGGTGTTGACAATATAAAATAATATCAACACAGTTTGACTATGCTAGCAAATTTTCACTGCAAAAATAATTAGGGATTCATGTTGAGCAATAACTAATATAGTTCATAATTAAATAAACAGAAACTTGAAGTGAATGTTTTCAAAATAATAACAACTTAAGAACAACAAAACATATTGGTCATGAGTACATGCAGTTAAAAGCAGCAAATGTTTTCCAAAAAAAATAACATAACCAACATAAAAACATAAATAAATTTTTGTACAATTTTGAGATTGAAATAACACAAATCACTTTTCAATCTTAATGTTCTTCTTCAACATCTTCACTGGGATCTTCTTGTTTTCTTGAACCAAAGATCAATTCTGCCTTTTAAGTGCCAGGACACGTGCTTGGGTAGGCAACTCAAAGCTAAGATTTTCCAAATAAGATGATTCATTGTGGGTTAACTCATCAATTTCAATATCAATTACTGATTTATTGATCAATGCTTCCTCTGTAGAAACATGGCTTGATCCTATAGTGTTCAAATGATCACTTAGACTCTCAACATCATTTGATTCTTTAGTGAATTTGATCAGCAAATCCTAAAAATAAACTTGAAAAAGTTAGCATATAAAAAGTTTTAGAAAAAAAAGTATAGTTCTAATCTTCACATACCTCTGCAATGATATCAGATGCCATCTCATTTGTAATATGCTTAAGTTTGCTTTCTTCTTCATTTGTAGAGTATACATCCTAACAAAGATATCCAGGTACAAAAAAGAGTAAAATTAAAATTATATATATGATAGGACGTAAAGAGAAATAAATCAGATCTTACCAAAGACTTAACTTCAACATCACTAAAGCTTTTAATGACTTTTTCATCCATGCACACTTTTTTAACTCTGAATGATTGATCAATATTTCCTATTATAATCATTCTTGCACTCAACTTTGAACAAATATGTCTTATCAACGAGGACTTCAAACTCTTTAAGCAAGTTCCCAACAGTAGTGTTCTATTAAAAAAAGTAGAAATACAAATGATTTAACTTAATCAAAAAGCATTTATGTAGATAACAATCATGATTTAAATAATTCGAAAAGAAGTCCAGAATATAGAATACGAAAATATTGATTAAGAATTTCTTTGACTACATAGGAAACTTAACCTTGTCTTGTAAGTCAAGAATATCAGAGCATGATTTCTTCAACAGTGCACTTGCATCACGATCAAATACAACAAAAGTTATAGAATCAGTAGCATCAATTACACGAAGTCTAAGTTTATACCTAAAAATAAACATTGGAACATTATTCATTTATTGAAATTTGTATATTATTAAAATCAGAATTCTAAAGATTAATAATATTACCTAGGTGTAACCTTAATGACATGTTTGTTACATTTTTCACAAAAAAACATTTTGGAATCAGGATACACAACTTTGTTACAGATACATGCTGTGTCCCACCAATCATCATGATCTAGAACATGTTTGATAGTAGCCTTCACTACAAAAGTACTTTCCTAGAACAAAAATAATACAACGATATAAATAAAAAAAATGCACAGTATTCAAACTAAAGAATTTAACTGCAAGATAGAGGAAAAGAATTCAACCTGTTTAAAATCTTTGAGACCTTTAATTGAGCATCTAGGATGCAGCTTAATGAAATCTTCTTCTAAGCTAACTTTTGAAGATTGACAAAGTTGGGTAAGAGGTTGAAAAGGAGATTCAGTACTATCCCACATCCTACAAAAAAAGAAAGAAAATATATATATATATATATATATATATATATATATATATATATATATATATATGTATGTATGTATGTATATATAAACAAAAATAAAAAGCATGTAAAATGTACTTACATTTTTTTCAACTTCGTAGCATCTTCACCATCACAGTTAAAAATTATCCTCGTACAGTTCATACAGTTTTGAATAGAAACTTTATCTATAAAATATATGAACATGTCAAACACTTTAAAAAATTACTACAGCTGTACAAAATGTCAAAAAGTTAGTTACCTTGGAAGGTCTTCACTTTGCAATAATGTAAAGCAATGACAACATATTGATTCTCTCCAGAGGCAAGAAATGCATTTAACATATCAACATACTGACCAAATAAAGTACACTCTAGTCGATAACTATTGCATGATGTACAATTTTGTTAGATAAGACTAATGTTAAGCATCATATCAAAGAAGAACAATGCTCTTACCCATCAGATTCAATAAGAATGACATTCATCTTGGTCTTCTTACCACCTTTCTCTAACTCTCTCTTTGTTTCAACACACCAGTAAACATTCCAATGACATCTAAAGAAAAATCAAAAAATAACAAAATAAAACATGAATGAAAAGTTTAATGCAAAGAAGAAAAAAAAGAAAAGAATATACTTACTAACTAAGTAATCTGTGTCAAAACCAGGAGCTTTGATGGTTGAAAAAGGGGTGTATGTAGTACTGATTTTGGGAACTAAGGTAGATTATACCAAATTGACCTTGGTTCCAAATTAGAAGTTGATCTTATAGGCATGATTTGTAGTTCTATAAGAACCACCATTACATGAAACACTAAAAGATTAGATGGCGTAAACCTTATCCTCTTTGATTTCAGATTGAAATTTGTATATCAGTGTGCGTCTAACAGACGCATGGATTAGGACACCCTGCAGAAACAGTTTCATATATGACATAATAATATCATATTGTAACTACAACAATAATGCAAAGTAAGAAAATAACATGCGTTTATAGTATTGTGTAATACCTTTTTGTCTTGAAGAACAATCTCCATGGAAAATGGAGATTTTCCTTTTGTGTAATCTTCAACAAACCATAACCTTACTACTCTTGCAACGATATTCCAGCTTTCCTTCTCTGGGTTTAGTTCTTGTAATGAATGAGTTTGTTTTTACAAAGCAGACATGGTGTAAGGAAAATGGGAAATTAGACAATAGTGAAAAAAGGAAGGTGTGGATAGATGTATTTGTAGAGAACCTAAAAACATAAGAATGGTCTGATGTATTTGTAGAGATCATACATCAAAACTAAAACCATACGCATGTTGTGGTTTTGATTACACAAATTCAGTAAAAATCGGGAAAAGCAATTGTCAAACATATGAAGAGGACAAAAGAAAGCAAAACACCTTTTTTCACATGCTTAAAGATTCATTCAAACCAAAACCATACGCATACTCTGGTTTTGGTTTCCCAAATTGAGTAAAATTTGGGAAAAGCAACTAGTCAAACATATGAAGAGCAGAAAAAAAACCCCATTTCACACAACTCAATGTTGTGGAATAAAAGGAAAATATGGCATAGAGCAGAAGAAAAATAAAAGGAAAGAAGTGACATGATGCAGTCATGTAGCTTTTTTATATCACATAAGAAATAAATTGAAAAACGTTTCCAAATATCGTTCCAACATAAGATGAAAAAAGAAATAAATATGGGAAAGGAAAGAAGTGACCTGATGTTGTCATGTACATTTTTTACTGTTTTAGTTAACTGAGGACTCCAACATAAAATATGGGAAAACCTACATAAAATAAAAGAATAATAACGTTGGAAATAAATTAAAAGGTTGAATAAAATAATTAAAAGATAATTATTTTAAATTAACTAACAAATTATATTTCTAGCATAAATTATAGAGATTGTCAAAGTATGTTGCTTTTTATCGTTATAGAAAGAGCTTTAGAAAAAAAATCTAACAAATATGAAAAATTGATATTTACTTTTTTAGACAAATATACAGTTTGATGTATTTGTAGTAAAATTAAATTAAATATGACAATTAATGTTATTGTTGGGTACAATGATAGCATGGATATATTTTGTCTAATTCAATGTCAAACAAATACATACTGATTTAATTTATGTTTTTCAAAACTTCTACATTATTAGTTCTCATATCCAATCCCATGGACAACAACTTTTGTTCTTGCTTTGAGCTCGTCAAGCATAAGCATGCGCATAGCAGTTGACCATCTTTTTTGCATAAAAAAACATTACTTGTTTTGCCTTGAATTCCAACACTGCCTGAGACAACAGATCCACCTTGGGTTCCAATCAACAAATATGAGTAAGTCCTTTTAAAAAAATCAAAAGCAATACAGAAATAAAACGTATATGAATAAAATTGTGTGGATTTAAGTGCATAACCTGGATTTTCAGAAAAACTAAGATCACAAAAAGTAAGAACATTTTAAAACTACTTAAAAATTAATACAGTTACTTCTGATACAATACAATAATACAACAATAAGAAAATGATACATTAAAATGTGAAATTAATTTCAGGACAAATACATTAAAATGATATCTTTGAATCAACAATACAACAATAATAAAAATAATGGAGAAGATGAAAAAAATATTGGATTATATAGACATGTATTTGGATAATGGAATACTCGCCTGAAAATAGATAATGGAATACTCGCCTGAAAATGGATAATGGAAATGTTAAAGAATGTGAAATCCTAAAAAAATGAGAAATCATGAATATGGTGATGAGAATAAAGTTAAAGAAATGTGAAATAATCACTCAAAATGTGAAATCATCTTGTATAACAATGTTCTTCGTCATTCTGTTTACTGAAGGCGTACCCAAAAAAAAACAAAGCAAATAAAGATAAAGAAAAAATATGAGAAGTAAATTGTAAAGGCATAACCAAAATCTGATATATGGACTTGACGACTTCTCCGATCATCTTCTTTGTTAGTGAAGGCAAAACCAAATCATAAATAACAACGAAGATAGAAAAAACACAAAAATAATCATGTAAACAAAAAACACCAAAACTTTACGAAATAGTGGTCGAATATGATGGAAATCAGAAAATACAGTGTACACATTTTGTACAGGGTTTCGTTGATGATCAGAGAGTAACAGATTATGAATGCCTTTATATCTTCTTTGAACTTGCATACTCTATATCAATCTGAAAAAGATAGAAATAAACCCTAAAAAAATGTGAAATCATGAAAAATAAAATACCATGGAAAGCTCTTCTTCATTCTCTTTACTGAAGGCGTACCCAAAAAGAACATGTTGGTATCGCGCAGCGGAATGTTTGAGCGTGTGGACAAAAACCAAGAGGGGGGTGAATTGGTTTTAAGTAATAAAATTAATACTTTAAAATTTTTCCATAATTTATCAATTGAATCAATAATTAATTTCTTCAAACACAATAATAGATGAAATAAAGAGATAAAGAAGAAGATTGAACACAAGTATTTATACTGGTTCGGATCAAAAGACCCTACGTCCAGTTGCTAATCTCTCAAAAAGTAACAGATTTACAATCAGATATTAAGAGTGTAAGGAAAGAAAACACCTCTCTTGAATCACCCAAGAGATGAACACCTTTCTCTGAATCACACAGAGAACCTTGACCTTAGCTTTCCTAGCAACAGCAGCAACACTCAATCTCCTAGAACACCTCTCAGGAAAAGTTATCGCTCTACCCACACTAGGTTTTTCAAAGCTTCAATTGAGAACACTCAGAGAACTCTCTTGCAGTCACAGCACTAGTACTCTAGCTTCTTAAAAAGGTAAGTGAGAAGTAACTCTAAGGTTCCTTAAATAGGGGTTCCAGAAATTAGGTCAAAAAGCTGAACAGTCGCGCCCAATTGACCAGGATAATCGATTATCACTAGTGATAATCGATTATTCCAGTGTGGTTTATGAAAAACAAATTTTTGAGCAAATAATCGATTATCAGAGGTGATAATCGATTATTCCAGTGCTTTCTTGAAAAAGTTGGTTCAGCTCAGGATAATCGATTATTCTAAGTGATAATCGATTATCACTTTGATTTTTCGAGAAATACCAGAATTTTCTTGTACAATACTGATTCTAACTAATCTAATTACATTTTACAAGATAGCTTTAAACATAACAACACATGGTCTTCATATTGTCTTCCAGATGGCTTTCAGGCTTCTTTTATCATCATCGAAATCTTGCTTCAGCATTTAGACTTGTATTGCTTTTGCCAATAGAACAAAGCAAAGAAAGTTAGAGAAAACATAAAAGAAGTAAACAGTGAAGGCAAAACCAAAACCTGATCTTTGGACTTGAAGACTTCTCCGATCATCTTCTTTGTTAGTGAAGGCATAAACAAATCATAAACAAAAATGATGATAGAAAAACCATAAAGGGTAGGGTTTCGTTGATGATCAAAGAGTAACAGAAGGTTAGGGTTTCAGATGATCGTGGAGTAAGACAACGGTAGGGTTTCAGTGATGAATATGGAAGGTTTTGTTGATGATCGAAGAGTAACATAAGGTTAGATTTTGAGTGATGAATATGGAGGGTTTCAGTGAGGCAGTGTAGGGTGTGAGGTAGCATAGGGTGTGGGTGAGAGAAAAGTTGTGAACAAATGGAGGCAGCAGATGGTGATGGCAGAGAGTGAGAGAAGAGTGGAGTGTGAAAGAATTAGGGTTTTAGAAAAGGCATTGACACGTTTCATCGCCATACGTTGCCACTTGTCAAAAAAATAGAGTGTTTTAAATTTCTATTTTTAGTTAATTCTATGTGTTTTGCTTTTTGTGGTTGATGGAAAAACTTGCATTTTGTGTTACCTTGAATTGTATTATTAATAGATTAGAGACGTAGGTGTATCATTAATGCAAAACTCTCAAAGAAAAGAGAAGAATTAAGGGTATTAGACAAAATATTTGACATCCAATTTCCTCCTTTGTACTTTAAGCTTTGTGGAAAACAGACAACAAATTTCAAGGATGAAGCAAATGTGTGTATACATCACAAAGCTCCTTTACAAGTTAAAACATTAAAAGAGATATGTGAAGATGGTTTAATTGTAATGTGGAAACATATGAAGGTTTATATAACTTGTTAATGTTAATGTACTCATTTAATTTATGTATATATTGTTTTTGTAATCATTTCATTGCATGTCTTTTATCCTCTTCCATCAAACATAATGCATCTTAAAAGTCATAAAATTATAAAAAGTATTTAATAGATTATTTTCAAAATACATCATATACATAAATAAAAATTGAGTACATTCACATTAACAAAGTTATACGACTAATCTTCATATGTTTCCACATTACAGTTAAATTATCTTCAAATATCTCTTTCCAAGTTTTAACTTGTAAAAGAGTTTTATGATATATAGACACACGATTATTTCAGTTTTGAAATATTTTTACATGTTTTTCACAAAGCTTAAAGTATGAAAAAGGGAATTGGATGTCAAATTTTGTCCAATACCATTAACTTTTTTCTTTTTTTAGGAGTTTTGCATTATTAGTATGTTCATGTCTCTTTTTAACGGCATATTGATATAAAATAAATTCAAGAAACCAAATCAATATCAATTTTAATAATGATTTATTTAGTTTTTGAAAAAATGTGTTATATAAATACTTGAACATGTTTCAAATTCCTCAACATAATTGAATTCAGAAGTCTTATGAAGGTTTATATAACTTGTTAATGTTGATGTACTCATTTAATTTATGTATATATTGTTTTTGTAATCATTTCATTGCATGTCCTTTATCCTCTTCCATCAAACATAATGCATCTTAAAAGTCATAAAATTGTAAAAAGTATCTAATAGATTATTTTCAAAATACATCATATACATAAATAAAAATTGAGTACATTCACATTAACAAAGTTATACTAATCTTCATATGTTTCCACATTACAGTTAAATTATCTTCAGATATCTCTTTCCAAGTTTTAACTTGTAAAAGAGTTTTGTGATATATAGACACACGATTATTTCAGTTTTGAAATATTTTTACATGTTTTTCACAAAGCTTAAAGTATGAAAAAGTGAATTGGATGTCAAATGTTTTGTCCAATACCATTAATTTTTCTCTTTTTTTAGGAGTTTTGCATTATTAGTATGTTCATGTCTCTTCTTAACGGCATATTGATATAAAATAAATTCAAGAAACAAATCAATATCAATTTTAATAATGATTTATTTAGTTTTTGAAAAAATGTGTTATATAAATACTTGAACATGTTTCAAATTCCTCAATATAATTGAATTCAGAAGTCTTAATCCTTTTAGAATTTAATTTTAATGATTTTGTTCTCTACAAAGTAATAAAAAAATTTAAAATGATATCATCAAACTAAACATATATGTTTTCATATTTTTTAAATATAATTAGTGTGATATTTATTTTACTTTATCACTGTTATGAAAAGTGTCTGTGATCAATATAAAATTAGTCACAATTAATATATAAATAGTGACTATATTTTTATTTATCATTATTAATTGTATTTTTATAAGATAAAATAATATTAACTAACGAATGCAAGATCTCACACAAGTCTAAAATAACACAAGTTTATTTTTTTTTCTTCAATAGTATATATATATATATATATATAATTAGAAAATGTAAATAAATTTTAAATTTTAAATTTTTTTTATAAAATTTTAAATTAATTTAACTTAAAAATATTAAATTAGTCTAATAAATTTCTAACATTTTATTTAAATTTATTTTATTCGAACAATATACTTTGTTGTAAAACCTTTTAAATATTTTTTAAAATAAACACTACTAAAAAAACTCATATTTCATGTCAATATTATTTTGAAATTTTTTTTGTAGAAAATACTTATAAATTTTGTTATGAAAAAAAATTGTAGGAAATTATTGCCAACTTTTTCAAAAAATATTTTGCATAAAAAACTTTTCACAACCAATTTTGTAGGAAATATTTACGAATTTTATAATTTTGTTGAAAACAATTAGCCACGAAGGAATTATCTACCAATTAAAATTCTTAAAAAAAAAATTGGAGGAAAAAGTTTTTTTTGCAAATTCTTTTAACCAATTTGCATTAAAAATTTCATGTAATATGAAAATTTTTAGTAGTGTAAGTTACTCTTTAAAGTTTTTCTTTCAAACAAATGCTAAAGAAAAATCCTTTTAAACACCTAAAGATTAATGTTTTTACGATATCTCCTCAACAATTTTGTATACATTATGTTCTATCCAATAGTTTAAAAGTTTCTTATCATTTACAGCTTTTTTTTTCTTTTAATTCTTGATTTTTTTTTCTTTTAAGCTTTAGAATCGATAAAAAATTTGTAATATAAATTATGTAAGGCCCAATTAATTCTGCCCCTTTTATATTTTTTAGACTGTCCAATCTTATGGGCCTAAGGAGGGTTGGCCCAATTCGATATCTGACCTAAAGTGTCAAAACCCTAACTTGTGCTCATTTTCGTAAAAACATATCCCCTTCCCTTAGAGTTATTGCCGCCTTTGCTAGGGTTCTAAAGCATACCTTCAGTTCACGTTCCGCTTGACTCCGTTCTTGACTCACGTAAGTATTACCAACCCATACTTCTAAATCTCTGGTCCTATTTCCGTGTGTAGAGTTAGAGCTTCAGTAGTCAACGCCATTTGTTCACTTTTTCCAACTCTGTGATCTTCTCCTAGAGCTGTGGTACTCCGTTGTTCGGTGTCGAGGCATTAAAACTAGCTCGTTCCAGGTAAGGTGATGAGATGCCTCTAACCAAGGTACCAACAACAAGAGCCATGGCTAGGACAATATGATGAAGGATTGACCCCAACCAAGGATGAAGGCACATGCTTAAGAATACTAAGCATGTTTAGAAAGGAAGTTCACTAATCCTTCATCCCTTTCATTTGTGTTTGTTATTTTTGATTCCCTAAGTTGACTTAGTTGAATCAACTTTAGTTGACTTGTTGACCTTTGACTAGGTTT
>Ga0214544_1008940_pt1 | contig 16192 bp, 8 predicted proteins | sample CNSS3metaG_FD_160074 | JGI IMG/M metagenome (GOLD analysis project Ga0214544, IMG submission 160074) | Root nodule microbial communities from cowpea collected in UCLA plant growth center, Los Angeles, California, USA - CNSS3 | ecosystem: Host-associated > Plants > Roots > Nodule | place: USA...
TTGCCTATCTGAAAAAAATAAAATTTATATTCACAAATCACAATTATCACAATGCAAAACATAACAAAACTCATATCACTTTAATTAAATAAGCAACACGGTATGAATTCAAAACTTAAAAAAAAATTACCATAGGCAGCAAAAAACACAAAATCCCTAAATTTTACAATTAAGGATTATAATAATATGAGAAAAATTATAATTAGGTTCATACCATTTTCATAAAAGAATCCCTAAAATCATAATTAGGGTTTTATTAATTTGGGATAAACATTCTAAATAAATTTAACATACATAAATCATGATAAAATACTAACCTTGATCTGAGAGATCATGCAATAATGTATACTTCAATCTCAATTTATGTGTTTTCCAACCTCTATTTCCTGATCTATCTATTTGTATTGATTTCTCATAATTTACATGGTGGAAAGATCTTGTAGCGAGAAAAAAAAAATCTAATCTCTTTTATATATTAATGTCTTCATTAAATTTTTTTATTTTATCTTTTATTATAATTTTTCATAATATAAATAATATATAAATATAATTCAAAAAATATATAAATATATATATAAAAAATTAAAAAAAAAAATTGGGGGAGACATAGGCCCGTCCCTGATTTTGTAGAAGTAGTAAAAGGGAAGCTACACGTGAAGATGAAAATAAGTTAAATTATACTTCTTCACATCGTTTAAAGTATTTAAAGCATTATACTAATAATCCAATCTAACGATTCAATTGTTTTATAGAAGAGTCATTTTTTAAAGTATACTAATGGCCCAATCAAATGATCAAAAAATTATATTATTTTGGCCCATTCAAAACTCTTGGTCAAGATCCGTAACTGATTTTAGTTGATTCCTTTGTAAGTGTTATATAAATTTTTATAAATTTTAAATTGTATTAATGAATATATACTTTTATTAAGTATATTATTTTTCCAAAAGCAATTAAAATTAAAGAATATTATTAGTGTTTCAAAAGTTGTCATTAAGTTGTGGGGAAGTTGGTGACTTAATTGGTTGTGGATTTTGGTCAAAAATTGGTTCTTGAATCAATCACTACATCAGTTACTAATTTCAATCACTAAATTGGTTATTGATTTTGATAACTAAATTGGTAACTCATTCAACCACTAAATCGATAACTTATTCGACCACTAAATTGGTCACTAATTTTGGTGACTAAACTGACCACTAATTTTGGTTACTAATTGTTCACCGTGTATTAGTGACCAATGAAATGGTGACCAATATGAGTTAGTTACTAAATCGGTCACTTCTTTCATCATTGACCAATTATATACTTTAAATTTTATACTAGTTTGTTTGCTAGTGCAAACTAGGTTTATTTCTTAACCAATGATTCAAGTTTCATTATGCATATTATTACTATGAAGTACGAAGAAGTATTTTTTTTGTCATACAGACATTCACTCCTTATTAATCTTGTACAAGTATTCTTTCAACTCAACTATTTTTGGTTGACCCTATCTCAATAGTCTTTAACGAGTTGTTCCTAACTTAACCCAAGTATTCTTTCAACAAGTCACTTTTGACTTAACATGAGTACTTTTAAAATAACAAATCATTCTTAACTTAAGACAATACAATGTCTTTGTGACCAACAAATCACGATTTCACACTCACTACAAAGAGTAGCATCTTTCAATGTATACAAGGTTTAAACTCTATTAGTTTGTTAAAATGAACACAAACAATTTTCTCCAAAAGCTTTAAGACACAGAAATTGCAACAAAGTTTTAACACATGGAAATAATGATTATCCTTGTTGTCTTCTTTAAGGAGTGCCTTTAGATAGGCTTGAAGCAACTATTATAGGTAACATCAATTGTTTTTGTGGCAAAGGCCAAGTGGATTGAGCCACAATCGAATTGTGACGTTTGAGATATTATGCTCTTAAGTGAAAAGTGCCCTGACTAATAGCTATAGCTTTTGGTCTAGTGTTAAGCGCTTGATCCAATAATTGGTATCATAGTTAAGGTCACGAGTTTGATTCTTGTGGACAATTGTTAAAAAGGAGATTGTTGTGGGTTGCACAATTGTCTTTTGGTGGATATAAGTGGGTTGAGTTATGCACAATCCAAGAGAAGGATTTCTAGTGAATTGCACCATAACTAATAACTATAGTTTTTAATCTAGTGGTAAACGTTAAATCCAACAACAACTTGAGTCACAATGGGATGGCAAAAAATCTTTTTGGGTCCGATAGTGATTAAACCTACTCCTACGTGGTGTAAACCGTACCATTACGATGCTTGCATTTTCTTGAAAAATTCTATTGCTAAAATAAATGGCACCGAAGACCATTCTTATATTTATATTCATGACATATATGTTCAAAAACAATTTGATTGCATCATACAAAAGATTTATCAGCATATATTATTATTATTATCATGGACTAATTATTATACAATAAAAAATTTATTTTAAATTACAAATATTATTTTTATATTTTTTAAGTTTAATCAAATTAAATGAAACTTATTTTATATTTATATTTTTATAAAGAAAGTCTTTTCAAGGACTTTTTTGAGTTAATATACCGGAGTTTTGAAATGAGGTTCTTCTTATGATCGCATATCAAACAAGAGAAGAGTGACATTATACATAATCAAAAATATATTAAAGAGATGCTCAAGAAGTTTAATATAGGAGACTCAGATGCAATCAAGATTCCAATGCATACATCTTCTTAGACAAAGACGATAAAGATAAGAAAGTAGATAAAATTATCTATCATGGTATGATTGGCTCTCTACTATGTTTAACTTCAACCAAACTTGACATATATGTATAACATTTATGTGCAAGATTTCAATCAAATTCAAAAAGAGTTTCATTTCAAGATTGTTGAAAACATCTTTTAGCATTTTATGGGATATACAAATATATATTGTTTTATAAGTAAAATATGAGTTTAAGAATAGAAGGCTAATGTTTGGAAAAGGAGTGGATAGAAAGAGAACTAGCGGAGGAGGATGTAAAGAAAATATCCATTTTTTTGGGTAATAACTAATTTCTTTATGAAACGTGATTTATTTTATTTAGACTATAGAAAACACATAATTTTTAAGATTAATAATATTTACTTTTAGAATATATAGTTAATTTTTAAAATAATTGGTAAATAAAATAACGGTTAAAAAAAGTTTTTAGAATAATAATTAAAAATAAATTATTTATAAAATAATCAATTTTTAAAATAATAAAAAAAATTGGAAAATAAAATATATACAAAAAAATATTTTTAAAATAATTGTTAAAGATAAAAAAGAATTTAAAAAAACAGTTATAAAGATAAATTATTTATAAAATAATTAATTTTTAAAATAATAATTAAGGATGAAACTGACAAAATGATAAGATATTGACATAAAAGAGAAAATCACTTTATATATTGTTATAGATGTATAATTGAAATTACCTAATTGAGTAGCAACTTAAACGAATTTTGTAATCATATTTAAAATTAAAATATTTACTTGTGTAGTTAACATTCTCAATATATAGTTTAAAAAAGCGTATTCTTAAATAATTGTTTGTTTAAGCTAGTATTCTTAACTTGATATCTTTAAATATCAAATTTTTTTTGAAAAATGTTAATATTTAAAAATAATATTTTATCATAATTTAAATCCTATATATAGTTTAATATTCAAATTATTTATAGGAAATTTTAACTATGCAAGAGAAACATTTATTTTATATAAAATAAAAAGCTAACTAGTAACAATAAAAGCTTTGACAACGTTCCATGACAATTTTAAATGAAAAAAATAAAAAACAGGAAAACCTCGTCCATATTCCACCGAGAATAACCTCCAAAGTTATTACAATAGTCTAAATGTAAACATTTACAATTTCAGAAACACTATAATTCTAATTCCAAAATACTTTTTTTTTTTGACAAAATAGACCTTATAAAACTTTTAAAATTTAAGAAAGTAACTTCTAATTTCGATTACAATTCTATTTATTGATGTATAATATATGGACACCATATGAAAAGAAAAGAAAATTGTCAACAATATAAACAATTCCTTTTACCATGTATTGTAAAGAGGCATTCAACTGAAAAATAAGAAAAGATATCTAGAATGTAATTTTCCAAAGATAACATCTAAACATCTATATAACATGATAAATGTTTTATTGCCTAATTCGGCAATAACTGGTTCATGAAAAGTATAAACAATTTATTTTTATCATGCACTTGCAAACAGAACATTCAACTGAAAAATAAGAAAATATATCAGGAATGTAATTTCTCAAAAGTTAACATCTAAACAACTATATAATTGTTCTACTGCCGAATACGGCAATGCAACTACATTTACTAGTTCATGAAAAGGGTAAACAATGAGTTTGTTCAGTATTACAGAAATAGCAATATGTACTACTTCAAACACAACAACATATGAATTGGCACGAATAATGAATTATGTGCTTCTAATTCTCGCTTCTATATATAATAGTCAATGCTTTTGATTTGCACATCGCACAAACATTTTTCTCATGTAATGTAACCATCTCTTTATACAATCTGCATGGTACTCATGTCTGCATTGAAGAATTCCAATCTCCTCTTTGATCTTATATTCATCATGTAAAATCATGCATAAACATTCCAATTAATAGAGAAAAGTAAAACATATTTCTAATACAATATTCAATACTTTTGATTTGCCCATGGGATAGAGCAAGAGTTAAACATATTTTTACTACACTAAACTTGAATGAATAAAAAACCCCACTCCATTACATAAAATGACAAATAACCTAGTATCCTATAAGATATTCACGTTGCTATATTTGATATCTGGCATATTATACAAATACCATATTCTTGTTCTTAATCCAAGTCATTAGGTAATAAATAAGTTTGTTCGCATTTGTCTTGCAATGATGTCTTCTATGTCTATGTTGCCAATACATTCACCTAACTTAAGATGTTTCTGATGTCCAATTCCCAAGAGTTCAGCAAATTCAAGTTTTTCATAGTAACTGAGGTTTTACCATTCATAGGAAAATGCATAATATAATGCATAATATACTTACCTCATATGAATGACATATGGTCAATGTCCAAGCGCATATCGTGAATTGTGTGAGGGTCAATGAAGTAACCTCCTGCAGCATGAAAAGACAATAATATATGAGAAAGTAAGTTTCTAAGAACCACAAAGTAGCAAAAGTAAAGACAATAATATATTACATCATCTTGAAGAAAAGCCCGAGGAGGAAGATTATGCATGTTGCCTGCAAATGGAGCATAATGGAGCATTTAGTGAAGGATGAAAGTTGGAGTGAGCTCTGATATCTTGTACAGGCTGTGCATGATGGTACTGCCTATGGAGAAATTTGTGACGCCTTGCCCTTCCAGCTCTACCATCGTATCTTCTCCTTACATTAGCACTAGCAGTTGTAAATGACAAACATATACATTTATCTTGTACATAGGACATTTGAAGACAGTGATACCAAATCAAAGTATGAACACCATCACCATTATTACTATTAGAGTCACCAAAATAGTTTCCTCTAATGAAATGGTTAGAGCGAAGCACCATCATAGATCCTCTGAAGCCAAATCGTGGTAACAAGGGGATGCTGTGCCTTGCAGTAGGTTGAAGGTGAAGTCCATGGTGTTGTTGTGTCATTCCATTGACCATTCCATAAGCATTTACTGAATAATCAGAATGTATCTTAACTCCTCTCATACTAGGCTGAGACATAGACATGTTTCAAACCAACTAGAAGATGCGACGAAGAAAGTAACAAAGAAAGACCGTCAGTGTTTACTGTCTCCGAATGCAAGAGAAATGTATTAGGAGTTGTGATATTTGTAAACGGATAATGATAATTTAATTTATTTATTTTATCTATTTTTAATTTATCATTTATATCACATTATTAAAAAAATTAAAATAAATGATATAAAGATGATAAAAGTGATAAATTAAAAGTGAAAAAAAATAGATGAATTAAAATATCGATATTCTTTGTAAATATTCGGTAACATGGAATATGTATATATATCTAATGAGAGAAAGATACTTTTAATTAAGGTCAAGTTAAGCTAAATAGGGGAATTGATAAGTTAAGGGAAGAGAAATGAGAATACAAGGGAAGAGAGATGAGAGATGGAGAATCTTTAGTATTAAAGATAATTTAATTTTTAAAATCTAGTTATAAATATTTCGTTCATTGGATCTTGATAACGTTAATTATTATTTGTAAATTTATTGTAAAAATAAATTAGTTATAAAGATGATGATGAAGGGAAACTTAAAGAAGCAATCTTTACTATTATAGATCATTTAAATTTTAAAATCTAATTGTAATATTAACTTTAATTCATTTTGATGACATTAATTATCATTTGTAAATCTACTCTAAAAATAGATTACTCATAAAACAGAGGAAGAGTTTAAGAGAAAAATCTTAATATTAAAGGTAATTCAATTTTTGAAATTTAATTTTAAATATTCCGTTTATGTGATTTTGATACCATTAATTATTATGATTTATGTTTTAGGGTTGAATAAGGAACCATCAATTAATACATTTGATATTCATATAATTTGGATTATTATTTTATTAATCATTACATTCCAATCAAATCCTAACAAACCATAAAGATATAAAGATAGAAGATATCATATATATACATAAGATAAGTTTAATTCTTTTTTCACAAAATACATTACACACTAGTCAAGCAAATAAAATATTTACCATTTGATATAATTATAGTTATTTGATATAGTTATAGTAATTATTTTATTTAATTGTTATTACTGATGAATCAATTTGTAGAATACCAATAGAATAATACAGACTGGTAAAGTTAGAATATATATATATATATATATATATATATATATATATATATATATATATTTTTTTATAAAAAAATAAATTCAAATAAATTGTACCACAAAACAATAGCTTAAAAAAATTAATCACTTTACAAAAAAATTATTCATAAGTCTAAATTAAAAAGAATAAATCTATAATACAGAATTATAAATGTTTTTCATTTATTATTATTTCTTTCACCGAAAATTATATATTTTTTATTTGATTTATAAAAAAGTATATCAATAAAAATCACCAATAATAAATAGCAAAAGTATGAATAGGTTGAATATTAGTATAAACTACGTTCGTTTAAGTCCGCATCCCGCATAAATCCATATTTAAAAAGGAAAAATTCTTGGATCAATAATTTTGTGACTTTATTTTCAGAAGAAATAACATACAATACTTTGACGACTATTTTTATTTGTTCATGTGTGATTGTCAATAAATCATTTTGTAAAATGCGACAAAGGGTGAAGAACATACCTTAGTTTGTTTTAACTGATCCAATGATAGATGGGGAAATCTTTAAACTCATTCACATTCACATCAATGTTGATAACATTTTTTAATGATTTGAAGATAACATCGTATTGGTTGATTTGAATCTCGTCCAGACCAATTACTTATATTTTATATTATGTTACATTTTGTTATATATAGCGAGAGACTATATGAATAAAATAAATAACAAGTTCCTCGATATATCTTTTATATCTATCATATATCTCATATCTCTAATATTTTCACCATCTCTACAAATTTCAAACACCTATAATATTTCATATAATAATTATATGATCCGTAATATTTCATATCATAATATGATTATTAAAATTTCATAAGTCCGTCTCTTAATTAAGTTCGTATCAAACTCTCGAGATCAAAATGAGACTTAAGTGAATATTTAATGTATTTAACTTGTTAGACTCATCCCTAATAAGTGTTATTCATCATCATCCGCCTCTATGGAGGCAGAAGAGGAGAGCTTCATTTACTCAACCGAGAGACAAAGAGAGGAGTGAAGGGAGATATCAAAGTAATAAATAATTAATTCAACAATAGGATAATAAAATGGATATTTTATAGAAAGTCATTTAAGGTACAACAATTGCATTGGGTATTACACTAAATATATCATTTCAACTTTTTCGTTCGTTGAATTATAACTATATATTATGTTAAATATAGGTTAAAATACTTTTTTGGTCTCAATTTTCGTCAAGTTTTTTTCAGTAAGTCCTAATTTTGGTTTTGTGTTTAAATAGGTCCCAATTTTTGTCAATTTTGTTCAATTGGGTCCTTTTTTGCTAACACCGTTTAAATCATTAACGGTCATGAACAGTGACTGCCACATGTCATTTCGTGATTTTTTTGAATTTTTTTAAATTTTTTTAATTTTTTTTAAATTTTTTAATTTTTTTTAAATGTACACGTGTCAACCCAAGAGTGTACCACGTGTCACTTCGTGGTTTTTTTGAAATTTTTTTGAATTTTTTTGAATTTCTTTTAATTTCTTTTAAATGTCCACGTGTCAACCCAGTAGCGTGCCACGTGTCAAAGTCAATGTTCTAAATTCAATTTGGTCCCTATATTTGTTATTTTTGTTCAATTAGGTCCCAATTTTTGTTAACACTAACCAATTTGGTCCCTCTCCAAATTAAAACCAAATTTAATTTTTATATTAAAATTCACATTTTTTATTAAATATTTTTATATAATATATTAAAATTCGCATCATTATAACTTTGATATAAAAATTAAATTCGATCACATATTCGATGAGGACCAAATTGGTTAATGTTAACAAAAATTGGGACCTAATTGAACAAAAATAACAAATATAGGGACCAAATTGAATATAGAATATTGACTTTGACACGTGACACACTAGGTTGACACGTGGACATTTAAAAAAAATTCAAAAAAAATAAAATAAAAATTTCAAAAAAACCACGAAATGACACATGGCATGCTCCTGGTTTGACATGTGTACATTTTAAAAAAATATTAAAAAAATTTTAAAAATAATTAAAAATAAAAATAAAAATAAAAAAAATTCAAAAAAATCACAAAATGACACGTGGCAGTCACTGTTCATGGCCGTTAATGATTTAAACGGTGTTAGCAAAAAAGGACCCAATTGAACAAAATTGACGAAAATTGGAACTTATTTGAACACAAAACCAAAATTAAGACTTATTTAAAAAAATTTGACGAAAACTGGGATAAAAAGGTATTTTAACCTTAAATATAATATTAAATAAGTTAGAATAAATAAAAAATGTTGTAAATATATAAGTTAAAAAAAATGAATCCAAATTGTAGATTCTGAGAATATATTTTCCTACTAAAATGTATTGGTGTTAGTTCAACAATGAAAATTAATCTATTTATTGACTCAATCACAGGCTGGTTCTAGAAAACATAACTTCAGTGCATTATTCTAATCCCTTTATAATGAATTGTTGATTCAAAAGTTATAACCAACATCAGTAATTTTGTTCCGTCTACACGAACAATAACAAACAAACTTCACAGCAATTTGGTAGAATATTAAAAATAGTATATAGAATTCTCGCACCTGATTAGGCTATGTTACCTTCTCTTGACATACCAGAGATTCATGACTAGAAAAAATGCATTGCTTCCCATTCATTTTGAACTCAACATCGAGCATCACACCTAAATTTGGATTATAATAATCCACTGATTTTCAATTCTAGCATCCCATAGTTTGATATGGCCCTTTGCCCATCCGTAAAGGAAGAGGTTTGAATTGTCTGAATTGAACTTCTAGCTCAACCAATTGCCTGAAACCTGAGTCTCCAATCCCTTCCAACATCGATAATCCTAGATGTGTGGTCATGTTTACAAGAAAGAAGAAAGTGGCCTTGTGGAAGTTTAGCACGCATGCTTTCTTCTGATTTTTGCTCCACTGAACGGGACCGAAGTGCCACTAGAACAGTTTCACTAATAAGAAAAATGCACAAAATGGTTAAAATAAGTGATGAATACCAATAGTATCTGATTTCCAGTAGAAGAGAACGATAATCTATGTTGTTTGGTTGTTCTTCTTCGTCGTCTGAGGCATTCCATAAGCGTTCTACAGAAGATCCATTCAAATTCCTTTCCTTGCTATCACTAGTACTACACATGTAATGATGACAACAATGTTAACTTGTTTTCAGTTTCGCCTACGTAGTGTGTTCCTTCATGAGCCCTGCAAGTGCAAGCTCTTGCCTCTGCAAAGCTCTATTCCGACCTCAACTTTAATAATATTATCTTGTATGAGAAAAACGAAAAGGTTTTGGATAACATGATCGATTGCTTGAATCCATTTCCAATGCACACTTTCATGTGAAAAATAGGAAAGTGATTAAATTTGAAAGAGATATTGTTTTGGTATGAAATGAACTATTAATTATCACATGTTTTCAGCTAACTGAATCTTATTACATGCTTATAGTACTCCAAGTTCTTGATAAAATGCCATTTACCATCATGTTGGTTTCAGTCTATTCTTGTTGGTGCATTTGCTAATAAGGACTTCAACAGGGCATTCAGCAACCGCATCCCGAGTTGTGCAGGTGCTTTAGAATGATAAATGAAATGTTCATCCTTTCACATGACATATATTGTGTGAATGTGACTCACTATTATACTGCAGATGGATTTGGTTCTAGGATTTACAAAAGATGCTGATGTCCTCCACCTCATTCAAATTGGGATCCCGGTAATTATTGGTTTTCAAATTGGAAAGGATATCGATAGTCTATCTTTACAAAAGTCTTTGTAATCATAGTCTAGTATATATATGAAATGAAATATAGAATCAAGCATTTGTTTGCAACAAATACAAAGTAAAAATGTAAGATTGCAAGGAACAATCACTTTATGAAATTTCTGAGGCTAATTGATAAGTGAGTTGTATTAAATAAAAAATTAGATATGGAAAACATCCTAGGGTAGAAAAATGATGAATGTAAATACACGTATAAAAATAATTGGTCATGTTATTTTAACAAAGATGTTGCGTTAAATATGTTTTTAATATCTTAACTTTCAGTAATAAAAATTGAAATTAGTCTTTTTTTTTTGAAACCTTGGCTCAATCTTGTCCTCCAATTGTAGAGATGTTTGAATTTAGTTATTCTAATCCAAAGATATTTATATCATTTTATTAAATTAAAAATAAAAATTGTTTATATCCTAAAATTACATGCACTTACACCGCTACTAAAATTTTTAAAAAATTCCTAAACTTATAGGCAGTTACAATTGTTACTAAAAATTTTTAAATTCTTATATTCCCTTACCATTATAGCCGTGACAATTTTATTTTTAAATTTTTAGACTTAGTGACCGTTACAACCGCCACAAAACTTTTTAAGACTCCTAGACTTACTAACTGTTGTAACTGACACCAACAGTGGTAGAACTTGACTAAAAATTTTAGAGAGGCCAAATTATATTTATTATATATAAATTATTTTTTTAATTAAAAAAAATTAATTTTTTTTAATTTAAAAAAATAATTTCTTTTTAATTAAAAAATAATAATTTCTTTACATCATTTTTTTATTCAAAATAAGCACTCATGACAATAGAATCTAAACAATATAACAATAATATATATGAAAGAGTAACATAAAGTTTATCATCAACAATAATATATATTAAAAAAACAAAAGTTACCTTTATTCATATGGCTCTTTTACACTCTTTCAATGATTTAAAATCTTCAATAATTGAATCAATTCTTTTACTCTTTATCATAATTTTTCTAATATAAATTTTTCACTTCTCACAAAAAGATAAAACTATGAATACCCCAAATTAAATCTTAAAAGCAAGACTCAATATTTTAAGAAAACTAATAACTTCTAAATGGTCAGCTTCCCTTACCTTAAAGTAGATTCCTAATCTTGTTCTTCCCTTACACAACTTCAAAGCCTAAAATAGCTCTATCTACACAAAGAATAGTTTGATCAACAATTAAAGCATGATTTTATGATCTCTAACCGATAGAGATATGCCTAGAGCGTAGAGAAGCCACGTACAAGAGGGAAACATATTGTTTCAAAAAAAAGAAGGAAAAGACAAACTTAGTCAAAAGAAGAAATTGTTCGGTCTAAAATGTTCCTTAACTCTTCAATTTTGTCGTAGTGTAATTTGATTTTGAAAATAATAAGGAATTGATGGTGAAAATTAAGATGGAAATAAAACGAGAGAAAGTGATGGAGGCACGGAAGAGAGAAACCAAATAAAAAAAAAATATAAGAAATTATAATAGAGAAAAAAACGTGATTTTTAAATTTAAAAAAAAATTCAAACTAAATTAATATAAATAAGATAATAATATATAAATAAAGTAATAATATATAAATAAAGTAGTAACATATAAATATATATTTTTAAAATATATAGAAAATAAAATAAAAATAAAAATAAATTAATATAAATAAAATAATAATTTATAAATAATAATTTTTTAAATATAAAAATTAAAGTAAAAAAAATGGTTGGGGCAGTCGTGGTTCCTCTTGTCCCTTCATTCTACCATCTCTAGCCACCAAATTCTTAAATTTCTAGATTTACTAGCGTTTGCGATCATCACTAATTATTTTATTTGATTTTTTAAAATTAATTTAAAGATAGATAAAATTGACTTTAACAATTTTAGTAGCGGTTATTTCGACGATTATAATAAACCGGCGTTATAATAACTTTGTGGTGCTAAATTTTATGGCAGTTAATTAATTAAGGGAAGAAAAAATAGACTGACGAAAAAATTCAAAATTTTATTAATGAAATGGAATCTCTTCCTTAATGTTGTTCTTATTTGAGCCATTCCAACATACTCTTCGCACAATATCAATATCCATTTGAATGAACGGTTTCTAATTAACAATATTTAGTTTATATTGTCGAAGTGTTTTTTATCATAGACAACTTGAGTTCTTTTAATTAAGAAGGGCTCGCGTGGTGGTGGAGAGTCGCCGGAACAGTTGCAGAGAGAGAGAGAAATTGTCCAATTAGAGCGACGACTGGCCAGAGCAGCGTGGCCGGAGGCGAGATGCGACGATGGCAACACAACGATGGTGGAAGAACAAGGGGGGCTCACGTGGTGGTGTTGCCGGAACAGTTGTAGAGAGAGATGAAGGAGATGCAGCACGCGCAAGGAAGAAGAAGAGCGGTTCGCGTTTTTGTGCCCTAATTAAACTATATGGCCTCGGTTCAATTGATAACCGAGGCATATAGTGCTATTTGGCCCCGATTCACTGCCACCTGAGGCCAGAGACGTAACAGGTAATGGCATTTTTGAAATTTCTAGCCACGTTTTTGGCTTCGTGTCTGTTTAATCGAAGCATATAAGCACCTTTTGTCACCAGTTTTATTTGAACCGAAGCCTATAACACCTTTTGGCTTCAGGTTTTACTTGAACCGAGGCATAAAAGTTGCCTAGAATTGCAAAGATTCCACCGCGCCATTATATGCTTCGGTTCCTTGCCAACCGAAGCCTATAAGACGAGGTAAAAATGCAATTCTGCACTAGTGAAATCAAACTACTCATTTGAAAACATGGAAATAACTTATTTTATCTCGATCTATGATGCCCAGACACGAATACGAATACAAACACGACATGAACACGAATACGAAGATATGGCAAAATTTAAAAAGCATAAGATACGGACACGACAATATATATATATATATATATATATATATATATATATATATAAAAATATAATATTTATATTTTATAATAAAAAAAAAAACATATAAAATATCATAATGTTTGAGTCTTATATATGTTAATCTTCATCAAAAAAATACAACTTCTAAGTCTGGTTCATCGAGAGATAGGCTAGCAATATCAAGAATTTCATTGTCATCCAATGAAAAATCATCCCCAGCAGTATCCACAGGCTAGTTTCCTTTTCCTTGTATTTTGAGGAGTTTCTTGAAAGAAGACGAAGATTACTGTAGACAAATACTAAATATTCCGCCCTTTTAGGTGTCATCTTATTTCTTTCTAAACAATGTATAAAAGAGTAGGTGCTCAAATTTCTTTCATAACTAGAAGAAGAACATGGTTGTCCAAGTAGCTTAAGAGCTATATTTTAAAGTATTGGTGCATGAGATCCATGAATAATCCACCATGACTTTGCATCCATTTTGCCTTTATCCCTTAAAGAGTCCTCATCTGCAAAATCTCCCAATTTACCTGAAAAGTTTGCGAACTCTAGATTCACTTCTCTACTCACATCAGCATCATCAAAGTACCTCTTAAAACATCTTTTCTTTTATTGAGTAAGTTTCAAATCTTTATGTGGGGCACGTCTTTGTAAGTCTTCACTTAATCATTTAGAACTGTAATATCTACAATATTAAAAATACATAAAGATATATTAACATAATATTATAAATTTTAATAAAATATAGTCATAAAGTAATTTAACTACATAATTATGTTGGATTTAAAGAATGAGCAAGGCAATGAAGAGATGTGCTACTTTTAGTCCAACGATAAATCAATATTGAATTTATTACCTCAAAAAAGGATGAATGTTCAACTTCTATCTTCCTTTCATGTTGGTATCTGATCTTTCTAACATTTTCAATCATTGAGTTCCACATTTCATATACTAAGTGAAGAGTAGCCATATTTGTATCTATTTTTCTGAGAACATCATAAATAGGAGCAGTAAAAATAAGTATGTAGTTAACCTTCATCCACCAATTATCATTCAATAAAGTTTCTTTCACAAATTGTGCACTATTCACATTGTCCTCTTTATAAGAAGACCAGTAATCACTAATTGTGCACTGTTCACATTGGATATTGAAAGAATCTTTTAAAGGACCTTTGTGTTTTGGATTAACACCAGTACTCGTATGCTTTCCTTCATTAGATACAGATGGTAGAGAGACCTTTTTTCTTCTTTGAATTTTCTATTTTCAATGTTGCTTCATTGTCTAATCTTCTAAACTCAACAAGTTTTGATGTAGTCACGTTTGGACAAATTCTAACTCCTGCTCCCATAATTTTTAGCAAATGAGATCTTACTTGAGTGTAAGATCCATTTTATGATAAATCACATAAACTCCATTTAATCATATTCTTTTCACTACCAGGAGTTTTTCTTAACTTTGTAATATATCTCCGTAAAAGTTTTGTTTCATCTTTTTTTCGATGACTTGACTAGGTATATTCATCTTAATTTCCTATAATAAAATAAATTTTCTATTAAATTAATTTATTTGGATATAAAAAATAATATCACAAATTAAAAATAAATTATATAATTCAAATGGGACAAATATTAATTATAACAATAAAAAACTAATATTTTAATTTAAATGGGACAAATATTAAAAAAATAAAAAGATATAATTCAAATAAAAAATAAAATTAAATATAAAAAATATTATCTCAAATTAGTAGATAAAGGTGTCCTCCGCACGTGTCAAAGAGTTAGGTCGTGTCTGATCCATGAAAAAACTCCTGACACCACATCGTGCATGTGTTTGTCGCGCCTCCGCGTCCATGTCTGTTTCGGGAGCGGGAAACGTGCTCCAAGCACCGAAGCATAAGAGATCTTGATCACTTTTTTTTTTTATTACCTATATCTTTGAAATATTTTTTTAAAGGTTAATGAAAGCATTGTGGGACTATAAACATATGCAGCATTTAGAAAATAACATATAAAGGTCAAGGTGCTCCAATATATAAACCCACCCAGCCACACCACTCTAACCCCTGAAATGAGAATTTCGAACTGTGAATGAAGTAAAAATACTTTCATTATCAACTGAGTTTTGTATAATGTTTGAAATCTCATATTATGTTTCAATTTGAATGCAGATCATATCTGCAATGTTAAACTAAATATAAACTAAACCAATTAAATTACCATTCTACATCATGTGCACAAACTCAGTTTCATTTATGATTCTCACTTCCTCTCTATATCCGTCATTTTCACTCTCTGTGAATAAAAAGATATAATTTATAATTATAAAAATTACCATAAGTTTCCTTTTATGATCAATATTATAACATCAAATTATCTTATATATGTTACGCACTAGAATCATCATACTCATATTATGCATTTTAATACTAAATATTATTTGACTAAACCAAGATAATATTTATAAATTATATATTGATTTTTCATAAAATAAGTTAAACAAATCAAAATGAAGGTTCTGGAAATGTTTTTCGAAACTAACGACAGAGCTCTCGTGTATATATATATATATATATATATATATATATATATATA
>Ga0214544_1008943_pt1 | contig 16185 bp, 14 predicted proteins | sample CNSS3metaG_FD_160074 | JGI IMG/M metagenome (GOLD analysis project Ga0214544, IMG submission 160074) | Root nodule microbial communities from cowpea collected in UCLA plant growth center, Los Angeles, California, USA - CNSS3 | ecosystem: Host-associated > Plants > Roots > Nodule | place: USA...
ATCAATCCCCCACACACAAGGTTAGCCCTTAATGAGTTTCAGGCCTCCTGCTACTCTCACCACAAGAGTCAGTCCGCTCTAAGTGAGACTAACTGACTCCTTAGAGTCTCAGGATGCAATCCTTACCAAATTATATAGATGGGGCACCACCATGGACACCCACTAACAGGGGCCATGGAATTACGTCCCGACCACTGAAGCACGACCCTAAAATCTCACCTAGAGATTCCAAGGAATTACGTACTGACCACATACTATACATATTCAAACAAATAGTAATATTTATCATGCTTATAAATCTCATGCCAACCTTTATAATCCATCCTCATACATGTTCCATGTTGAATCCATTCCAAATCATCCTTCCCAATTCATGAATATAGAAGTGTAATTCATACCGACACCATGCCACTTTGATTACCAACCATCTCATACAAGTCACATGCCAAGGTCATGTTAAACTTATCAATCACAGACCATAAACCATTCTACTCATACCCATTCGCCCAATTCATGTTTTTAAAAGTAATTGAATCAATCCACAAGTTCAAGTTAAAGTAAGGAATTAAAATTCTACAACAATTCTCGCTTAAGCTAGACTGATCTCGTTTAAGCTAGACTGGTCTCGCTTAAGCTAGAAATTCTCGCTTAAGCTAGACTGATCTCGCTTAAGCTAGAAATTCTCGCTTAAGCTAGACTGATCTCGCTTAAGCTAAAATCCCTCGCTTAAGCTAAACTGACAGCTTTTTAATGGTTTCAACATATAAAAACACGAAATCCCAAACAGCAAAAATTTAAGAAAACACAAGCACATTGTATAAAACGTTGGCATCATATTTCATGCTTTAAGAGGGTAAACAAATCAATCATGGGAGCATACAAGCATTTAACAACTGTCAATCTCGCTCAAGCTAAGGAGCTCTCGCTCAAGCAACAGGGTCTCTCGCTCAAGCGAAAAACTTTCGCTTAAGCGAGATTGAAAACAAAGAGTACTTCGAGTTCTCGCTCAAGCTAGCCCATTTCGCTCAAGCGAGAGGCCTTCGCTCAGGCGAGCACTCGAAACTAAAAGGGGCGAGTTACTGCCATTCTCGCTTAGGCGAGAGCTCCTCGCTTAGGCGAGAGCTTCCCGTTTGGGCGAGAAACAGCTCGCTTAGGCGAGCATAGCAGATCTCACCTGCTCTCACGCATGCAAAGCCAAAAACCCATCCAGAAACAATACACCGATTATTTTCACACCATCAAAAGCACATCAAATAGCACCCAACAGAAACAAAAAGACACATTATTTATAAAAGCATGAAAAATCCTAGCTTTCCTCACCTGGACAGATGCTAGTGGAAAGCACAAGCACCTACGGCAACAAACCCAACAACTTCAGGAGCATAGAATGAGGTTGAGCTGACTTGAATCTGAATGAGCTTCGAGCCCTAGCAGAGCACTGTTTGAGAGGAAAAGAGGAGTAAGATGGCTGATTTTGCAAAGTGGGCAGAACATGAGAGGGTTAGGCTGTTTTAGGGGTTTTGGGATGCCCTATGGGCCAGCCTTAGGCCCAACTGACTAAGAGAGGCCCTTAAATTTTAGGACAAAATTAAAGTGGGTCTTACATTCTCCCCAACAACAAAAATTTTCGACCTCGAAAATTCACCGACGAGATGGGAAGAAAACTACGTTTTCCTCATTTCATCCGACAACCACCACTTAGACATGACTAATAAAATGAGTCAATCCCATTTTCAAAATGAATACAAGGCGATATTTGTGGTCCAATACACCCACCATGTGGAACATTTATATATTTCATGGTTTTAAATGATGCATCAACTAGATGGTCACATATTTGTTTATTATCAACTCGCAATCAAGTAATTGCAAAGTTATTAGTACAGTTAAGAGCTAACTTCCCAGATTATCCGATTTAGAAAATTTGTTTTGATAATACTGGTGAAATTACATCACATGCTTTTCATGAGTATCGTATATCAATTGAAATTGAAGTTAAGCATCCAGTAGCACATGTTGATACTCAAAATAAACTTGTGAAATCATTACTAAAACGTCTAAAATTGATTGCAAGACCATTACTTACGAGAGCTAATCTTCCAATGGCTACTTGGAAATATGCAATTTCGCATGTTGCGTTATTGATTCGCATCAAGACAATAAGGTATCAAAAATACTCTATTATGCAGTTGGTTTTTGGTTAGTGACCTAATATTCTCATGTAAGAATTTTTTTAGTGTGGTTCCAAAGATAAAAACTCTTGAATGAGAAAGGGAGCTAAAATGCAAAATGACCTAATCGAAAAGGTTGAAATCCCAAAAGATTCATTTGACATAATTAATGGTTCGATTCCAAAAGAACCTTAGGTACTTGAAATTGTTGAAAATGATTAGATCTCAATAAATTATGTCATGAATCATATAATATGAAACCAAAATGAAGTTAACATTGACGAAACTTTTACTTATAACCTAACGATGAATGCTATGAATGACAATGAGGATCAATAAGCAATGATCATTAAAGATTGTCGGCAAAGAAAAGATTAGCCAAAATGAAAATATGCAAAAAATCATAATTATATTTGCTTGCTAAACGAAAGATTTTTGGACGTATAGTTCGCACTCCTGAAGTTGTGAAACCCGTTGGATACATATGGACTTTTGCGCAAAAATCAAATTAATAATGATGAAATTGTTAGATACAAAGCACAATTGGTTGCTCAAGGTTGTTCACAAAACCTTGTATTGATTTGTGAAAAAACATATTCACTAGTATTGGATGTAACAACATTGCAATATTCGATTATCCTAGTTGCACAACAAGGTTTGCATTGACATCTAATGGATGATGTTACAACCTATTCGTACGGTTCTTTTGAGAATCATATTGATATGAAAATTCCTAAAGGATTTTATTTGCCCAACAAGACAAATTCTAAATAGGGTTATTCAATAAAATTGAACATGCTTTTTTATTGCTTAAAGCAATTAGGACGTGCGTGATATAAACCTTCTTATTGAGTACTTATTAAAAGAAGGATATAGAAATGATCCTATTTGTTCTTGTATTTATATGAAAAGATCCAAAAATGAATTTGCCATAATTATTGTTTATGTAGATAACATAAACATCGTTGGAACTCCTAATAAGCTCAAAAAGGCAATTGATTACTCAAAGAAATAATTTGAGATGAATGATCTTTGAAGGGCAAAGTCTTATTTGAAATTAAAAATTAAGTATTTAAATAAAGATGTTTTTATATGTCAAGAGGCTTATATAATTAAGGTGCTTAAAATGTTCTAAATGGACAAGTCATGTTCATTATGTACTCCAGTAGTTGTGAGGTCGTTAGATGTTGATAAAGACTCTTCTTAGACCTCAAGAAAATGATGAAGATCTTCTTGGTCCAGAATATCTTAGTGTCATAAAAATACTAATGTATCTTGATAATTATACTCGATCTAATATTGCATTTGTTGTAAATTTGTTAAGCAAGATATAGTTTTTCAACTACAAGAAGAAAATGGTTTGGACCAATGGGTTATGTATATGCATGTTATTTTACATATTCTCACAATGTCACAATGGTTGATCACAAACAAGATGTTTGTTCACATGTGGTAGCACAATGGTTTTATGAAGGTATATGAAACAAACCATAGTAGCAACATCGTCTAATCATACAAAATTACGAGGAAAGTTGTGAATATGTTTGGTTAAGGTCTATAATTCAACATGTGCAACAAACTTGTGACTATCCCCGACAAAGATGGAATCAACAATCATATATGAAGACAATAGTGTATTGTTCAATTGAAAGGATGATATAAATATCCAAAAATTCATTCATGTGAAAATATGGCAAGTCTATTTATGAAGTTTTTGCCAAGAAGAACTTTTGAGCAAATGATTCACAAGTTCGGACTCCGTCACCTTAATTATGTAAGTTTACATGAGGGGGAGAAATAGAATATGTGATAAATAATATTGTATTAAAGAATACAGAATGTTGTACTCTTTTTCCTTCATTAGGTTTTGTTTATCCCAAAGGGTTTTTTCTGGTAAGGTTTTAACGAGGCACATTCTTTTATCAATGGACACTCAAAGGGGAGTGTTATGAATTAATGATTGTCCATTGATTTGATACATTTACTCATATGATTGAAACTCATATGATTCATTACTCTTTATGTAAATATTTGTATTAACTAAGTTGATTTGTTTCCTTTATGGATTACATATTGTATCTATAAATAGGACTCTTCCTATCAATAATAATACATAGATGAGTTGCTCCCTATTCTCTCATTCCCTATTCTCTATTGTTTCTTCTCTTTTCTATTATCTATTATTCTCTCTGTTATTCGCTTTATTTCATAACATAATATTATTATTATTATTATTATTATTATTATTATTTGTATTATTATGGTCACATTTTACTTTTACTTACAATGTACGATCATGTTCCAATTTTGCCCTTCTTATTTGTTTTGTTATTGATTTATTTTTACATTTGAACAATTATTTCAAAACAGTTACTAAAATTAATAAAATAACAAAACTAAAAATAATTTTTTTATTATAAATAATTATTTAAATTTAAAATATAACAATTAAGTAGATAAAATTGAAAAAATAAAAAAAGACACAAAAAGATGTTTATCTCTTTATATATGTAATTATATTATTATTATTATTATTATTATTATTATTATTTTTATCCCTACGCGATATTATTATAGCGATATTACTATTATTATTATTATTATTATTATTATTATTATTATTATTATTATGATTAGTATTATAGTTAGACACACATTTTACTTTTATTTACTACGATTACTTGCACTTTTTATTTATTTATTTTTTGTTCATTTTATCCTTATATCTTATAATTATTTGAATTAAGAAAATAGTTACTAAAATTAGTAAAATCATAAAACTGGCAAATAATTTTTTATTATGAAGAATCATTTAAAATTGTAAAAATAAAAGAGTACACAAAAAATGTTTATCTCTTTATATGTGTAGTTGTTATATTATTATTATTATTATTATTATTATTATTATTATTATTATCATTATTATTATTATTATTATTATTATTATTATTATTATAGTTAGACACACATCTTAATTTTATTTACTACGAAATTATATTTCAATTACTTGTCTTTTTTATTTGTTTTGTTGTATATAATGATAGATGATTATTATTAACATCAGTCTTAGTATTAGTATTGACATTAATATTTATGGCATAAATATTATTATTATTATAATTAGTTTGTTATTATTTGTATTATTATTATTATACTAACTAATTTTGCTAAATAATTAAAAATATGATAATTTATAATTTATATTAATATTAGTATTTTTAAAGGTTAAATAAATATAATAAAAATTATATTATTATTCTCAAAAGATTTGAAATAAAACAAAAAAGCAAAAAAAAATCATGATTGTAACGTCCCATTTAAGTAAATAAATAATTAAATGAAAATATTACACAGAATCATATAAGATGTTGAGTCAAGGAGTATAACGTCACTCCTTACAAATATCCAAGGTACAAAAATGAGATACTGAGGCACACCACGATGCCAATACAAAATAGAGTTCAAGGGTCAACAATATTTAAAGAGGCAGACAAATACATGGGCTACAACCCTAAAGAAAACTCAGATAAGCAGGATCTGATCCAAGATGAACTAGGTAGCGGAATCTCCATTACCCTGTTGACCACGAGGAGTTCTCGAATATGCTCACATCAATAAATTGATGATCATTGCAAAGAGAGAAAACCACACACACAGAACAAAGAACAAGCAGAAAGGGTAAGCTAGAGTAGGAAAAACATATTATCATACGATTTCATACATTTTCATAATCAAAGATACATACCTCAACCAATCATGTGATAACTCACAAACAATACACTAAGACTCAGGACACGACTTATCCGGATACATATAATTAGTCGGATTCACCAAATGATTGCACTTGTGGTGGCCTCTACTGCTCTACCGAGCTAATTGTCAAAGGGTCTCATCCTACCACAGACAAGGTTAGCTTTAAAGTGTCTCAGGCCTCCTACTACTCTCACCACTTGAGTCAGTACGCTCTACGTGAGACTAACTGACTCTTTAGAGTGTCAGGATGCAATCCTTACCTTGAACCCTTACTAAATTATATAATGAGGCACCACCACGAAACTCTCACTAACAAGAGTCATGGAATTACGTCCTGATCATGAGGCACCACCACGCAACCAACGTGGAATTACGTCCTGACCAATGAGACACCACCATGAGATCTCACCTAGAGATTCATGGAATTACGCCCTGACCAATGAGGCACCACCATGAAACTATCGTGGAATTATGTCTTGACCACACCAAAATCATGTTTCTACAACCAACATAAAGCCAATATACATACCAATTCCAACCAACCATCCCATTCTTGTTTCATGCCAATTCATACCAAACTCAATAATCCAGCCCATAACATCAGAGATTTCATGTATATTCGCATACTTCATACTTTAAATAGAGCAAACCAACCAAGCATACAATCAATAATAATCAGGTGAGAAAACAGTGCGGTCTGCGTCAGGTCTCACTCAAGCTAAGAGCCCTCGCTCAGGCGAGAGGATTGGTCTCGCTCAAGCTGCAGACTCTCGCTTAGGCGAGACCCCGAATATAGGCCCTGGGAGGTTTTGCAAATGCTCGCTTAGGCGAGGCCATCTCGCCTGAGCGAGATGGTCTTTCGCTCAAAACTTAGTTTTCTTGCTTGAGCGAGTGCTCGAGCAAAACTCTTGGGCGAGCTTCTACTACTCTCGCCTACGCGAGACGAGCTCGCTTGGGCGAGAATAGTAGTTCTCACTCACTGTGCCACGCCTGCAAAACCAGAGATACATCCAAAACAACAACCAATGCATAGTCATTCCATTGTGAACACTACACAACCACCAAAAATGCAAAATAGAACCCAATACAGGCAAAATGAATCTAAAACAGGAAACCCTAGCCTCCATTATCTCGAAAGAGCTAGTAACAGACCCTGACACCAAATAGCAAAGCATAGTAGCTTTAAGGGTAGATTCAAGAGCTGGAAAAATAGCGGAATAGATTTAAACGAGTTTATCAAGACGAACCCTAGTTGGAACCACGAAGAATAAGCTGGAGGAGTAAGAGCATGAGCTGAAAACTGACTTACGTGGACCAGAAAACAATGTTGAGCTAACTTGACGAGATTCAAGGGCTAAACCCTAGCAGAGGGCTAAACCCTAGCAGAGCGTGACTGCTGTTCTAAGAGAGGGAAGGAAAAGTCTTTTCCTAAAAAGTGGCAGCAAATGAGGGTGCTAGACTGGTTTAGAGACTTTGGACACCCTATGGGCCAGCCTTAGGCCCAACAGACTAGGTTAGGCTCTTAAACATTAGGGATAAAAAAAATGGGTCTTACAATGATTACACCCACAAATTAGATACTATTATAATTATTTTGTAAAATTAATTAACTGCACCATATTGTAATATAAATTTTTTTATTATATTTAAAACTAAAGTTATTATCATATCACTTAAATTTACCGCTTCATTACTTTATAAAAATTGTATGTTATAAAAATTGTATGTAGTCTCCAAACTAAATTATAAAATATTTAATCATATATTTTGTTAAAATCATTTACTTTATTAAAATAAAAATCAATATAAATAATCTTTCCAAGCAAACCAAATGACTAAATACATTGATTTTCATAAAATACATAATTAAATACTTTAAATTTAATTTAGGATCTAAAGACAACTTTTCATAATATTTTAAAAATATAAAACATTTAATTCTAAAATATAATTTAGGGATCTAAAGACAAATGGATTCTATGACTGATAAAATTATTATTTTCTTTTGAATATACAAAGAAATATCCATTAAATTAATCAAATTCCAGAAAACAGGAACTTTGTTTCTGTTATTTACTTAATAAGCCAGCAAGCCTGACTCATTGCGCCATCGTTCACATTCTCAACACGTTACAATTACACGTGCAATCAATGCTGAAAAAGACAAGAACCAAGCCCTTCACATCATAATGGTGTGTGAGAAATTAACTCAATGGAACAAACAAGAGATTCATAACCATGAAAGAAGCCACATGTACAAGTATGAAATATTTATTATATTGATGAATTGCATAAAATGAATATAGTAACAACGCAAATCCAACTCCAGTATAATAAAGCATAGGCTTAAACAAATAAATACCAAAAATATGTACAATGCGAAGACACTAAGAAAATGGTTTGGACTCAGCCCTCTTCCTCTGATAACCTGGTTTCATACCTCAACATGAAAAACCATGGACAAGATTTAAGAGATCATCTAATAAAGTTTTATTCTAGTATCGATGCTGCTCCTGCAAATGGGGCATAACTCAAGATCTTGTCCGCACTCACAGCATGTCTGCAGATTCATAAAAGTGGCTCATAAGAAAAAAAAAAAAAAAACTAACACTAATTGTAATAAGCATTCAATCATCTTTACTATGTGAGATCAAAAGTAAACTTGTCTGGATTCCTTTACCTGATGCCCACAACCAAAGGCCATATCTTTAGGATTGGTGAGGCAAATGGGACAAACCTGCAAGAATCACCCAATAGAATAGTTTTTACTTGAGAGTTTGAGGTGTTCATTAAATCATGTATTATAAACTAAAGAAGGAAAAACCACATACCTGATTATCAGAAGCAGAAGTTGCAGGAGGGTTCCTGCTAACATCATGTCTGCTAGATGGTGCACTGGGACGGAAACTGTTCTGACGTGAAGTTTTCGGGGAATTGAAGGATGCTGCACCGTATAGAGGCGGTGGCAGGGGAACCCTTTCGATATCTTTCCCGCTTCGAGTACTGTTTGAAAAGTTATACAGCTTATTAGATGGCTCCATAAACAGATAATGTATTCAATGCAGCAAAAGCCTGTGAAGAAAAGAATTCAATATTTGTTACCCCAATATATTAAGCTCTATTGTAGCCTTGTACTGGGATGGTATTTCCATCAAAGCAGCCAATGCAAACTCAGTTTCCTTTCTTGACCGATCCATGTTCTTCGACATTATTTCTGTGAAATTCACAAACTAGAGAAGAAGGAAAAATAAAAGAGAAAACAGGTTTTTCATTATTGAGATCATAAACAAACTATACTTTAATGAAGCAGCAGAACTAACTGACAATTTTGAACAGAAGATACATGCCTGGAAATTATCAAACGCTCGGGCTGGGATGTTATCGTCAAATTGTTTCATCATATCCCACGGCCCGTCTCCAACTCCAACTAATATGATTGACAAGGGATATTCACTGGTAATATACACATTTTTTGTGACAGTTAGGAAACTGATAACCATGAAAAGTAAAGCAAAAACTGACAGCTAATTACCTAGCTTTCACAATCGCTTCCACAGTTTTCTTTTCTTGTGCACTTAACTGACCATGCTCGGTGTCAACACTTCTCGTCACCTGCAACAAGTTCACAATGATCAACATCAATTCATTTAACATACCGAGTCTCCTAATGCTAGATAAGAGACAAGAACTGAGCAGGTAAAAACATCAATATAAAAAATTCCTGTGCAAGTGTGCACACTATTTGGTGTAAATTTTGATTATTTTATCTCAAGATACACTTCTTGAGTAATAAAAAAAAATATTTTTCTAATTCAATTCAAATAATCCTCAACCTGCCCATCAGCTATAATCACTAAGACATGGTATTGGCCTCCACTTTGCTCGACTATGGTGATTGCCATCTCAATGACTGGGGCAAATGATGTTGGTCCTGCCATGAGTCGGGCAAAAATAAAGCAAAGAGCTGGTAAGTGATACAATAAGAAAAAATTAATTGAAGTTTGACCAATGTTTCAATACCTGCAAGTTTTAACTGAGGAACCAATTCCCTATATCGTCCCAACACTTCTTCAAATCCTTGGCAAAATCTCTCATCAGGATAGAAACTAAAAACTTCTTGATCATGAGTAGATGCTGCCAATATGAAAATCCAAACAGAATATAACTCACGGGAACATTATACTAGATAGATGAATGTAATTCATAACAATGGTTCTCATATTACCATCTCCAAAACCAAAACAGGGAATTAAGTTATCCTCATCAAAGGAAGATAGTGTTTTCCCAATAATAGATATAGCTTGCTCATACGGATTTTGTTCATGACCAATGTGATGCAGGCATCTCCTTTGAAATGACCTTGCACCTAATACAGAGTAAAGTCATGCATGTTAAACACAATTACAAAGGGAGCAGATGAAGATGAAGGTGGTTAGTCGACAAGGGAAAAACCTGTCCACTCATTGCTCTTTGTAAAATCAATACCAACAATGAGATTGGAAGATTCTAGGCCAGCATTTGCTAGAGCTTCAGTTACCTTAAATATGAAAAATTACTTCAGAATGTCACGTCAATATGAGAATTTAGAAGGATTACTGGTGTAGTACCAGAAGTCAGCATAGTAATCCAACATTTACATCATTCAGAAAGACCAATGGTAATAACAATGACAATGTCAAGATAACAATTACAAAAAGATAGTTACAATACAACAACTTATTCTAAGCGATTCAAGACCTGAACTGAAATAGGCTCTGGTTTTTCAAACCTAAGAGCTTAAATTCAAAATACAAGAACAGTTGCATTGCATGCATTCAGTGCAAACAAACAGACTCTACAAAAACCAAGCACACCCAAGACCTAAACCATTTAAGCAATTTCATACATTGAGAATTTTACCTGGTCTAAGCTCTTATAATTATCACCTATCCTTGAATACTTCCCATCTGATCTCTTTCCTTGTTCTGGAGCAGGACCACCACCACTGCTTGGAGATGAATACCCGTAATGCCTCACAGACCCTTGATCTTGGCTTTGTGGCAAATAAGGCGATTGATACCGAGGAAAAAAATTTGAGGACGAACGTCGCCTAGAACTCCTTCGTTTTGAAATCGATCCGCCCATGAATTCTCTCTATCCTAAACAAACCCAGCAACCCCATTTAAGCATTCAAATCAAGTCCCTCAGAACTGTTCTTCTTCAACACATTCTCGATAAAAACAGTTAACTTTTTTCTTCTAATATGCATTTTAATCCACTCACATTGGTTCCAAATCTCCCACCATACCCATTATCCTTCTTTGTTTTAATTTTCTCTAACTAATGCTAATTTTCGAAAAAGATCCCTTCTTTAATGTGAAACGATTGAAAAATTGAAAGCAAAAGGTGAAACGAAAAATGATACCTTGGAGGGGCTGAGAGAGGGTGAGACAGTTGGAGTTGAAGGGCATTAAGGTGGAAGGTGAAGGTGTCAGTTTCAGTGTGGCAGTGACTGAGAAATGATAAGAATGGATATTGTTTTTGTTGTTGGATTGTTGATGATGATGAACGGTGAAGGTTGTTTCCTCGAAGTTTCTCTCTCCTCTTTCTCTGTCGCTTCACCCACTTTATGCAAAATATAACCTGTTTGGTGTTCAGTTGTCCTACCTCTCCCACGTTGCATAATGGGTTGTTGTTATCATTATTCTAATCTTTTAATTTTGATTTTAATTTACTAAAAGAACAACTACTTTAGCTGGTGTTAGATTTAAATAATCAGATCTCCCAAATCATTTTCTGCAAAACCGTATCTAGTCTTGTTACATTTAAATAATAAGATCACAAGCACTCACTACTCACTACTTGATGCTATATCACTCTTGATTTAGAGAATATTTGCTGAAAGAAAATGATTCTTATTTTTTGTTTTGCTTTTGTTTGACCTAAAATGCGAAAGAATTTTCCTTTTCGTTTTAACTTTTACTTAATCTTGTATAAGTTCCAAGAAAAAAAAATAGAAAAGAAAGTAAAAAATGGAAATGAAAAACATTTTTCCCGAATCACTGTTTTTATTTTCTTAAACATTATTTATTACTATGTTTACCCTAATCACCATTAAGTCTTCAAAATATACTATGAAATTAAAGAAAATTTCATTACTCAGAGACTATTACCTAAAATAAAAATCACTCAGTCTGTCATTTGCTTTACGTTATCTCATGTTAATGATACTATTTGGTTTTTCTTGCGAAAAATGGTTATTTATTTGGTTTCTTTAATTAGTAACAAGAATACCCAGAAAAGAATGAACCTTTTCCTTAAACTACGCTAAACCCTGTAAGTGATGGATTATTGTATTAGTTTCGTGCACGTTTTGGAACTATTTTTCCATAAATTATGGCTAGTTAAAACTTCTTTAAATGAATAAATAATTGAGAGATTAAGCGAGTTTATTACAATCCAAACTTAGCCTATGTCTATAACACGCCATAAGCCTTTATAATGAAAATGTTATTTTATAATATACTTTTAAGTTAAATACGTCTTTTTTTTAATAAAATTTAGAATTAATCTCTTTTATGAAATTTTGGATAAATTTATTCTCTAATTCTTAAAAATAATAAATTTTATTAAATTTATTTAACGTTTTAAATACATTACTAAATTAATATTAAATCAGAGATAAATTAAATTTTATAAAAAACTTTAGTATTATTATTAAACGTGTTTAAAATGTTATATAAATTTAATAAAATTTGGTTAAAATGACTAAATTTATATATTTTTAAAATTGAACTACTAAATTAAACTAATATTTTGAAAATGAAATTTTTACTAAGACTAAGAGACAAAAATATATTTAATGTTATAATTTTTTAAGACTTTTTACAAATTTGGCTTCAACAAGGTTCATGGAATCTATACTTTTAGATATTTTTTATTAGTATTTAAGTTCTAAATTGAGATGTTTGAAAAACCCTGAATAACAGTATTGCATGGAAGATATTTTGACAGTGTGTATTAGCATTACCATGGGCGAAATTGATTGTTTTGTTTTTTTTCTTTGTCGTGTATGGGATCATGGGAAATATGATTGAGCCACAGCACCATGGTCGGTGACACACAGTTCTTCTGATCACAAACAGCTCATCAATTGGCATGTTGTTTGCCATTGGTGTTTAGTAAGAAGTTAAAACTTTGATGTTTTCCTTACTAAGAAATGCTAAAAGTTTTATAGACTTGAACATAATTTAAATTAGTTTAAGAGTGAATTTAAACATAATTTAAAGACATTCTTTTTTATCATGATTTTAATGACAAAAATAATTAATTCAATTTAAATATTACTTTTTAAATTAAAAATTCTTGATAATTAAAATAATTTTTAATTTAAATTGATTCTTAAATTGATTACTAATATTAGTTACCAAAATTTTAGCTAGTAAAAAAATTAGTGACCAATTTAGATACAAATATAACGATCATTTTTTATATCTAATATTAGTGACCAATTTAGAGATCAATTTACAATAATGACCAATTTAGAGAACAATTCAATGTAGAGATTATTCTAGTTACCACTATTGTGAATTGATTTCTAAATTGATTACTGATATTAAACACATAAAAAATTAATCTCTATTTTTATATCTAAATTGGTCACTATTTGTTTTTGTTAAATAAAATTTTGATCACTAATTCTAGTGATCAATTTGATATTAGACACATAAAAAATTGATCTCTATATTTGTATCTAAATTCACTACAAAAAAAAAGATATATAGCATGGATCATTTTATGGAGTTTAAAAAGACCTCCACAAATAAAACTCTTATGTTCATTTTTATGGAAATGGGTCATTTTTAAAAATTGATAATATAGGAGGTTTTTTATTTTTTTTAGGAGGTTTATAACCTTCGCAAATTGAAATACATTTTTCTTCGAACAAACACACGTGTTCCTCCCAAATCAGAAAAATTGGAATGAAATTTTCCCACGACCTAAGTTCAGTGTCGCAGCCTCAACCAATCGAAAACCTGAGTTAAGTGTCATAGCCTCAACCAATCGAAAACCTAAGTCAACCATCGCGTGCAGCGATCTCCGTCGCGCCGTCCGATCTCTGTCGCGCCGTCCGATCTCCGTCGCGCCCTCCCATCTCCGTCGCACCCTCCCATCTTCGTCGCGCCATCACCGTCACGCCGTCGCGCCATCTCCGTCGGCGTTGTCTTCTTCGCTTCATCTCAGTCGTGTTGTCTCTGTTTCCCCTTTCTGTCATCGCGCCATCTCCTTTTGTGGTAGCCTCTTTCGTTATCTAGAAGTTCCTTATCCATATACCTTTTATGTTCCTGGTTAAGATTTTATGTTCACTGTGTGAGGTAGAAGTGTTGGATGTTATATTTTGTTTTTTCTTTAACAGGCGATTCGGACATTGCTATCGAAGGGTGTTGCCTCTATTTCCTATCCTGGTAGTTATTCACTTCTCTAGTAGATAAACATTAAGGTTAATTTTGCTCTGTTGGCTATTTTATGTGAATAAAAGAAGAAGATAAAGTGAATTGAACTTCTGCAGTATGTTTAATGATGCTCACAATTTCTTTATTTGGTATTGAAAATAGCAAGTGCTATTCTATATTTAATGATGAAATGTGCAAGGGTGAAGATGAAATGATGAAATGTTGTATGATACATTCGTGAAGTTTTGATGTCAATGAAAACTGATAGGTTGTTGCTCCCACTTGGAGCAGGGGAGAAATGGCTCTAGAAAATCCATTTTGGCTCTAAATTGAGAAGGTAATTTAAATGTACTTTTAAAGAGGGTGGAAAAGCTGTCTGTAAAAGAGAAAAGGATTCTGTGTTTTCTGTCCTTAGTCTTTTTCTTCATAGTTGATTATGTGTTTTTTACTAAGAAATATCACCTTTCCCAATTTGATAGGGATTTGAATTGCTAAAATTCAGAGGCTTCTGTTGTAAATACGCGCAAAACAATTAAATCTTAGGATGAAAGTTATTTAAAATGGATAAGCTATATGCTCTTCTGAGTGGTGTTTAGTAGTTAACTAAAAAGATAGCTAGAAACCAGTAAACTAGCATATTTACCTATAAGTGTTTTATTCCATAATTAAAAAGTAATGTAAAAAATTATAATTATATATTTTTTATATAAACTTTTTTAGACGTTTTTTTTTTGCTTATTGATGTTTGAGTTTTATGCAAATCTTGAATTCTCATGATTTTACAATTCTGAGACATTTTTTTGCATCCTTATATTTCATGATAAAAATAGAAAAGGAACGTCAATGAGTTTATATGTATTATTATTTTAAAAGAGAAGCTATTAACCACTAGTGTGGTAAGCCACACATTTCCATTTTGTTAAAATCATGCATGGATTCATCTTTTCTACAAGTTCTCTAAAAATAGAAGTATTATTTCAGAGTGAGTTGGGGTGTATTGTACTTTCACAGTTTTATCGTCTGTGCCCAGTGGAAGTTCCCCATTTATTAGTGCTTATGGCTTAAAGTGAGCACATGCTTATGACTACAACTGTGCATTTTTCTTAGACATGGATCGTACTGCACCACTGGCTCTTAAAGTGGCTAAAAGAACAAAAGGTCTAGCTGCAAGGATGTCTCCCCTAAGTTAAATTATGACAATTATAGTTGAAAGAATAGCCTCCTCTATTATGGTTAATGCTTTCTTGCACTTCGATATTTGTTTAATTATCAGATATCATAATTTTGTTCAGCTATTAAAGGTAAAAGGTACATTCATTGAGTTTTGATATCCATGAAAATGGATACACTGTTGCTCCTTCCTACTTTGCATACTATTTTTCTGGTTACTTATTTATTTGTCAAAGTTGACATGATAATTTAAATATATTCTCTACTATTTTTTAACTGTAATATCTAATAGTCTTTTTATAATACATTATGTGTATCTTTATTAGTATCTTTATTAGTATCTCCTTTCAATTTTAGAGCACATTAATTTACCATATTTCTTATTTAGTTATTGGTGAACCATATTTCTTATATTCTTCTATGTTTTATAAGTGTTTTTGTATTTTATAAAATACTCATTGTCAATTTTGTTTAGGTATCTATTTCAATGGATAAATCTTGGATTGTTAAACCTCGGAATACAATTGAATATTCAATTGGTTTAAAAAAATTCTTAGATTTTGCTTTTGAAAATGGGGCTGTTGGAGATACAATTAAATGTCCATGTCCCAAATGTGGGTTTATGAAATGGCAAACTAGAGGCGTAGTTGAGGAGCACT
>Ga0214544_1008944_pt1 | contig 16183 bp, 6 predicted proteins | sample CNSS3metaG_FD_160074 | JGI IMG/M metagenome (GOLD analysis project Ga0214544, IMG submission 160074) | Root nodule microbial communities from cowpea collected in UCLA plant growth center, Los Angeles, California, USA - CNSS3 | ecosystem: Host-associated > Plants > Roots > Nodule | place: USA...
ATGTATATATGTATATATATATATATGTATATATGTGTATATGTATATATGTATATATGTATATATGTATATATGTATATATGTATATATATATGTATATATGTATATATACATATATATATATATGTATATATACATATGTATATATGTATATATACATATATACATATATATATACATATATATATATATATGTATATATACATATATACATATATACATATATACATATATATATATATACATATATATGTATATATATACATATATATATATATATATGCAAATCTTACCTTATAAGTCGATTTTGTAAGAATGAGTTACGCTTAAAGCTTACTTCTTAACATGGTATCAAAGTCATTAGTTAAAGTCGATCCTAGCAATATTTATTATTTGTTTGGTCCATCGTGTCACATGCTATTGGTACAATCGGACCACCCATTAATGTTTAATCTCACATTCGAGATATACCTGCCTTGGCGAAGGGAGGTGTGTTAAAGATCTTACATCGACTAAAGATAAGACGATTTCATAATATATATATATATATATATATATATATATATATATATATATATATATATATATATATACATACATACATATACATATGGGTGCAAACCTTATCTTATAAACCAATTTTGTAAGGTTGAATTAGACCATTAATGTTTGGTCTCACACTTGAGATGTACATGACTTGGCGCAAGGGGTGTGTGTTGAAAATCTTACATCGACTAGAGATAAGACGATTTCATAATATACATGTGGGTGCAAACCTCACCTAATAAACCAGTTTTGTAAGATTGAATTAGACTTAAAATTTATTTTTTAACTCTAAAAGATTTTCTGATACAAGATACTAGCATGAGTCAATCACTAAAACTAAGCTCAACATGAAATTAAGACAACAACAAAAGGATCACTGGAGCTAAGCCTAACACAAACTAAGACAACAACAAAAGGATTACTAAAGTTAAGCCTAGTATAAACTAAGTGGATAACCAAATAATCACTATAACAAGCCTAACAACAACCTAATCTATAAACCAAAATTCCCTACCATAAGCTTAATATGAAAGTAGCGTACCCAAAAAAAGCCATAATTATGTCAAAGAACCTCCATTCTTCTAGCAATCATATTGAAAAACACATAATATCATTTTATCAATCACACAACCTCATATTTGTTAATACAAATGAGAACAAAAAAGTAAAATCACGAACAAAATAATAATCACATCATAAAATTAATAAGAAAAGAAAAGAAAAGTGTACTATATCTAGGCGGATCAAGGTAACTATACGGCCAAGACCGTTAGGCATAGCCCCACAAATAAAATCAGTACACAAGTAACCAGTCAAGGGGGAACATATAGTGGCCCAGACCACCTACTATAAAGGACAATACACAATAACAAGTCGATGACTTTAAGCTTAGAATGTCGCAAACAGGGTCCCTAGTATCAACAATGCTAACACAGGGTTTGGGCTAGGCCCAAACCCATCTAGGATCCAAATGATTGGCCCAACCCATGAAGATAATAGACATAATTAATAAACTCTATAAATACGCGTGGATCCCAGTAATTAAGAGGTACGTTTTCATTAATTCCCTAATATGATATTTGACTTTTGAAGAGCCCTTTGCTTTCTCCGCAGGTAACCCCTTGAGGTTCTGGATCGCCCACGTTAGAGATGACATGTACAAGTCAAAAAGGAGCGAACTCAAAGGGTCTCAAATTGAGGTAAAGAATTATTTGTGTTCTCTAATATCTCTTATTTGTTCTCCGTAGGAACAAAAAGTAAAACAACATATATTTCATTAAAAATATAAAAAAAATTCAATACCAAAAAAAAAATATAAATTCAATTAAAAGTATACAAGTTCATAAGAAACTTAAAACTTTACTAAAATTTTCAAATAACAACGTTTTAAAATCAAATTTTCTTATTTTGAATATATAAGATATGAATAGCAATATAAAAATTATTAACTAATATTATATTGATAAGACAACATAAGACAATCAAATTGTTAGACTTTATATTATTACCACTAACTAATTTTTTTTTTTCATAATAGTTTATCTATATAAGGTATGCAAATGATTTTCTTAAAACAATGATTAATATTGTAAGATAAGGTAGGGAAGAAAGTCAAAAGTTCCCAACTTTTAAAGAAGGGCAGGGAAGGGGAACAAGAGGGACAGAGGTTGCTTGCGCAAATGTAGCTAATTTGGTCTTCGGTGTCAAGCATCATCTAAAAAGAAAAGAAAAGAAAAGAAAAGAAAAGAAATGAAAAGAAAAAGGAACGGTAAAGTGAAGAAGAAGTGATTTGGGATGAGAGAATGTGGTTGTTAAGCCCAACCAAGCAGATTTATCTCATGTCTAAAACTGTGCGCCCACACACACACCCACCATTCATTCTCCCTTGTTTTCTTCTAAACTTTGCTCATTTTCATGGGTCATACAATTTTTTATGGACAAAACTGCACTCACTGCTACAACAACAACACTCCCCTCTTCAAACATACACACATCTCTTGCCTCATGCAACCTTTTTCTCTTTGTTTTCTTTTTCTTTTTATTTCTTGCCAAAACATGCACCCCCACCCACTATTTGGTCCCTTCACACTTCTGTCTTCAAACACTGCCATAAAGTTTTGGTTTTTCTTTTTCTTTTTCTTTATCTGTCCCATATATATATAATTATTCATTTGATGATTCCACTATGATTGTGGTGGCAGCTGCTGAAGCTGAGAGAGGTGAATATGGTGAAGATTGTAGCTGTCAGAGCCTACTGGATCGAAGAATACAGTCTTTGACAGCAAAATCTTGCTCAGCCAAATAAATGTGAAGAAGCATGAGATAGTCGTAGCAGAAACTGTTTCTGAGTTTTGTTCTTTTCATCTTCTGCTTTGAGTTTTTATTTCTGATGCTGCCGATCGTGATATTGGCAAGACGGCTCAATCTGTTAGCTTTCTTATAGCTTTATATATATTATCATCTGTTTTTCTTCTCTTTGTTCTTCTTGTCTCTTTGTTCTTGGATCAATGTTAATATGCAAGAAGAAGTGGAGATTAACTAATGCCAAAGAAAATAGTATTTCTATTGATTTGTTGTTATGATCTCAGGTTTTTCAGCATTGATTTCTGCATCTTGAATTGGGTTTCTGGTATAGTTTTAATGTTTAATGTTTGTAAGAGGTTAACAGAGTTCATACTCTAAATCAATCATTAAGAAGAATTATCGATGATTCTGATATCACTACAGATTTTTCGAAGTGAGATTTATTGAATACGACTTACCAATAAATATATGATCTTCTTTCTTGTAAATTATTCAATTTTTTTATTATAGAACAAAGATTTATATTTGAATTCTGATAAATAATATATTTGATGACACTGTTGAAACAAATTTTAGCTTCTTTCTTTGCCATGGAAAGGAAAAAGTTGGGACGAAGACGTTTCTTGATTTCAATATTGGGTTTGTACATTGTAACGCCCAATTCTGTAGGTTTTGGGTAAGTGATCTTTGAATTTTGGGGGACCCTAATAGTACAGTGCTAGACCCTTCAAAATGCAGACACTGTTTTGTTTTATTACCGTTTCAAAATTATGTCAGTCTTTTGTTTCTGTCTCTTTTACACTATTTTGTTCATTTCTCTTGGGAAATGAGCTTGTCATAAACCATGACTCGTGCCACGTTTGTCTTAAATTATTGACAAATTTTACCACAATAAATCATTTGTTTTGTCTGTACAATTTATTGTTTCTTAATCAGTTTTATATTACATTTACCTTAGTATATAGTGAATGAGTTAATTAAATAACTATATTATATATATATATATATATTAATTCAAAGAGTATAATTAACTAGTTAAGAATTACTTGTAGTAGTTAATACCATTTCTTGTTAATGCTTAAAATTTTTTACCCATATGGATCGGGATCAAAAAAGTTACGAGGGCCGAAAAACTTTTCATTAAAAAAGTTCATTGGGTCAAAAAACTTAAAAAATCCTAGGACTAATTTATGAGTTTTGTTTTTCACGTGAAAAAAATATTATTTTTTTAAAATATATTATTGGACATATGACAACCTTTTGTCTATTTGATCTTTGACTAGAGACGACCAATCTCAAACTTTGATTAAGAATAACTTGTCTCAATCTTTGATTTGGACAACTTGTCTCAACCTTCGGTTCAAGACATCCTGATTTGAACTTCGTCTTGGGCCAACTAGTCTCAACTTCAACATGGGTCACCCACTCTTAGCCTTTTGGTTAGGGTAGACCTATCTTTAACTTCAATAAGTAACAACCTGTTTCAACCTTCAACCTAAGCCAATTTGTCTCAGCCTTCATCATTGGTCTACACGTCTCAACCTTCAGTATGAGATAGCTAATCTCGACCTTCAGCCCAAGCCTACCCATCTAGGCCTTCAGTCTAGGATGACCCGTCTTGACATTTGACTCAGGATGACCCGTCTCGACCTTTGCTCTGAGACAACCATCTCGACTTTCGACTTGGATCGACTCATCTCAGCCATTAGCCTAGACGACCCATCCTACATTCGGCCTAGGACGACCCGTTGATCTTCAACCTAGAACCCATCTTGGCCTTTGGACCAAGACAACTTGTCCCAACTTTTGACTTGTCACAAACCATCTCGACCTTTAACCCAGGACGACCTATCTTGACCTTTGACTTGAGAAACTTGTCTCAATCTCCAATCCGGACCTACCGATCTCAACCTTCAATCGCGATCAAGTCATCTCAACCTTCGACTCAGACCTATCCTTTTATACTTTCAACATGGGACAACTCGTCTTATTTTTCAACCCTGGGCGACTCTTCTTGGTCTTAAACTCATTTATGTTATTTATTTTGTACGTTTACTACATTATTTTACTTGCATTATTTTTAAAATCCTAAATACAACAATTTATTAGTAATTAGAAACCCATGTACGTGCTAATATATATCATCATTTGATGTGTTTATATTTTTGTTACTACTGAATAATAGAATAAGTAATGTACACAATTTCTGAAACAAGCATACATGCTGGTCCATCATAAAAAAATGGATGGGAAAACTACTTAGACTCTACTACTGCCAACACAATGGATCAAACTCGTTCCATAAAAAATTCTAAGCTTTAGTGTATTTGCTCCTAGCACAACCTATTCTTATTTCCACTTGTTAACATATCTTAGGAAAGCATTAGCAGAATTCTACCAAGGTGGAGCTCTAACACGAGTAAACCTACGAAGTACAAATTCATTTATAATCCTGTGCATCAAATCCTTTGACCTTTTCTGGAGTTCTGAGCTGTAAAAATACAAATAGAAGGAATGAATCACAAAAGTAAAGACAAGAATTACAGAATAAAATCCAAGAGTTAATTTAGATAACACGGAGTCAACTTTCAATCTTCTTAACCATTCCTATATAATTCAAATGTTTGTTAGATAAACTACAATAAACTTGAACTATTAAAGTAAATTTAAATCCCAAAAAAACATTAAATCATAGGCTTTTTGGTAAAAACTAAATATAATCAAATCTAAAAATAGAGAATCATTCTACATAAAAACAGTATCATTCTAAAATCACACATGCACAACAAATTTCTGATTTATTCCCTGCATTTATTTTTATCAACTAACAATACAAAGTAACCTTAGAAGTATAAGTGCATATTGAACAAGCCCAACAACCAAGGCTTTTGTTGTGAAGTATGCATCAAGATATAACTAACTGTACAAATAGAAATCAAAGGAAAAAGCTATCCAAGTATTCATTCATTGAAAGTAGAAAACAAGAGAAAAAACTATCTGCGTATTCATATTCATATTATGAGTTCCAATCAATCAATTCAGAGTACACACATATATAACCTATATTAGAAAAAAAACTAAAACAATGAAGTAGCATGCACGATTGAACACATGGAATGGTGAAAACATACACCATAATAAACATACATGCATACAATAAAATCAGTCAAATTAATATCCTCAATACTTCAGTTCCAGGGGAAATATTGAACATATGTGAAGTTTCTGATTAAAATAAAGCAAACACTTGTGTTAAAACTAAGCAAAATATATCAAGTATCTTATTACTAAAACCTAATCCTAGTCAGAGTAGTTACGTAAAGCTGATGATAAATTTACCCTTATAATTCTTGGAGCGGCACAGCCTGCGCACAGCCGTATCAGACCATCATAATTGAGCCAAAAAAATCCATGGGACCTCTCAAATATCTATAACAGGAGGTGGTAATTTTCAAAAATTCAAGAGTTAAAGTCCTCCTGCAAACAAGATTGAGAAAAAAGATTGGCAAAAAAGCAATTTACAACATCCAGCTTTTCCAGCTTTTCAAAGTAACCCTTAATAGAACGAAATTTACATTCAAGCAAAATAATGCAACAAAGATTTAAATCACACAATAGAAAATTATAAAAAGGTCCATCCCAGCTCTCTCAAACAACAGTAGACATGCTTTGCATTAAATTTTAAATGTTCCGAAGACCACAGTACCCATCCCCAAGGCTGACATTATGAACAGGAAAATTAAAATATAAAGTTCATATAAAGATGCATAGGTCGCAAGATCTTCCTCAGAGAACCACGGAGGTAGGCGAGTAGATGGGTCAAACAAAGCAGCAATTTGAATCTCACTTCTGGAGAAGAGAGTGTAAATGACACCAAAAACATAAATCGCCGTTGCCGGGGATCGAACCCGGGTCACCCGCGTGACAGGCGGGAATACTCACCACTATACTACAACGACCAACACATTGAAATTAACTAAACCTCTCTTTCATCGCCCTACCCATACTTCCCGCAAAAGTAACATGATAAAGAAACAACGACAATAAAAAATTTGAATTATTACCGAGAGAGAAGATTAATGACAACAATATTGGCCAAGAACATGAATTCTAATCATAACCTGCAACCAAATTATAAACAACCTTGTTTCAAAGATTAAGCAAAAAAAGTGTATCCACAAAGTCGATTCAGATTCACACAAAGAATCATCTGAATTCATGATTTTTTTTGGAATCATCCCAACTTGTGAATGTTCAGAAAGAACAACCCTTAACACCAGAGCCATAACAAAGTCGCTTTGGCCGAGTGGTTAAGGCGTGTGCCTGCTAAGTACATGGGGTCTCCCCGCGAGAGTTCGAATCTCTCAGGCGACGACGATTTCTGATTTTATGTTTTTTTATTTGCTGTCAAAAAAAAAAATCCAAAGCCAAAACATTACCAGCAAAATTCCAACACTGAAAAGCGTGGCCTTAGGGGTAGGGAACGTACCATGTAAAATGCCTGGTAAGAGGCGATAATAGAATCTCTAACGTCGACGATGAAGAAACATCGGAACAAAGGCGACGACGGAAATGGCCTCATCACACAACAGGGGGCGACGGAGGAAGTAACGGCGCTGATGACTGAGGCACTACAGAGGCAATAACGAAAGCATGGAAAGGATTTGGGCGGGAGAAATCTTTACTAATTTTTCGAGGGAATTTCAAAATTGAATTTGCGCTGTCAAAACGATCTTTTACTTCAACGGATTGCCGGAAACGGTCTCGTTGAATCTCCGTTGCCGGGATCAAACCCGGGTCACCTGCCTGACAGACAGTATACTCCCCACTATGCTACAAGGACCGATCTATTGGCATTAATTAACCACCTTGTTCCTTGAAAGAGAATTTTACACTGAAAATGTACAAATTATTTTCTATATAATCTATTTTATTTTATAAATAAACTCATTTTTTTCTTAAAAGTACATATAACTTACACATAATTAAAAACAATTCAATAATTTAATAAATATTTTCTCTACAAATCTATTATTTATTATAATATGAAAAACAAGATACTAGTAAATTTTCATTTTGTTTGGTTGACAAATGTCTTCAAAGATTATTTATTTAGTCATTTGACGTTATTTAATTACTTTTTTTATTTATAATTATTTTGTTGTAATATGTAGATGAAAGTTATATTACTTTTTTATTAATTTATTTTAATTTTAAACTATTTTTCCTGTACTATTTTTTTTCTCAATGTTATCTTTCTATAACTTTTAATTAATTGATCATTTAATCAATTATTAAAAAATAACTTATTTTTAAAGTATAAATTTTTTAATATTATTTTTTTTTTCATTTTTCATTTTATCTATGAATTATAGTTATTTGGTCATTAATAAAATTAAATTTAGAAACATATATTTCATTTTTATTTTTTAAAATAATATCATTTTAAAATCTATTATCTATTATAATATAAGATCTATTATAATATAAGAAAATAATGTAATACCAATTTTATCTAAACATCTATTTTATTTTGTCGACGAGTGTCTCAATTTAGTTATTTCACAATTTTAGTTATTTTTCATTTATATTTTCGGTTAAATATGACTTTTACTCCTTAACTTTCGGGGAAGAATATTAAAATTAGTCTCTTTTGAAAGTTTAATACAATTTAGTCCCAAACTTTATAAATATATGGATTCAATCATTTTAACAAAATTTTGTTATGTTTATTTTATAATAATATTTAAGTTATTTTCATCGCTAACACATTGAGAAACGTGTTAAAACATTCTCCAATTTAACTCATTTTAACTTTCATCCAGATTGTTTCATCTCAACTTTCAATCCAAACCGACCCATTTTGAGAAGACTATCTCGAACCGAAGATCGAGACAAAACATCTCATATCAAAGATCGAAATTGTCATAAAAATAATTTAATTTAAGAGAAGAACACTTCAAAAACTTTTAAAAATATTTTACAAATGTAATTTAATTTGAAAAAGGAAGATAGTTACAAGTTATTATTAGACCATCATTTTATATTTTGTGAAAATAAAATTTATGATAGTATGAAAAACCATCACAATAATAATTGCCATAAATGACACTATAAAGAGTGTAATTTTAAACACATCTATGTGTTTGATTTTTATTATTTTCTTTTTTGTATTTTTTCTTCATTTACTTTTTACAAATCATTCTTTCCCTCGGTATTTACATGTGTTTTTAGATAATCTTGCAATGGGTTTATTCAACCATTTTCAACATGAAGAAAATCATGTTTTAGGTCAACGACTTATAATCATGTACTTGATTTATGGATAAATTTGTTTTGAGTTTAATTCTTCGAGACAAGTTAATTTTCTTTTTTTCTTTTAATCATATTAGGCATAGTTCCTTCACATGCAAAAAAAAAATAAAAATAGAGAGAATTTAACTTCTACAAGTTAAATAATATTTCCTCTTCTGTTTTTGAGTGATTGGGTTTAACTTTGACTATGTTGTTATTAATTGGTATATGAGGTAGAGGGGATCAGTGAGATTATGTTGTTATTGTCATTGGTTTGTTCCAAGTTAGGACGGAAAGACTTGATGCGCTAAAACAAGGAAATATTAATGTTAGGAGGACTAAAACATATATAAGTAAAATATATTAAAGTATTAAATAAGTGTAATGGGATATTTTATGAGTATTTTAACAAGAAATCTATTGAAGAGATACAGTAACGAAATACAACTCCATTTTACAAAGTGATTAACACCACTTAATTCAAAATTTCAACATGATGAGTTTATGACTTTTTTTTTTTTATATTTTGTTAAACTTTTTTTTATTTTTATTCAATGTAAATATTAGATATATAGTTAAATTCTAAACAATTAATTTACAAACATTAAGTATTAAGTATTTATTATTGTACACCTAATAAGTCTCACATCGTTTAGGAGTCACGGTCAAACGCAGTTTACATATTTCTTTCTTTCTGTTTTATGATGTTTTATGAAGTGTCTTTTAAAGACAAAACCGTAACGGAACTTCATACTAAAAAACGAACAATACTTCAAAAGTAAGATGATTGTTTCTGACGATCCTGCCGAAAACTTGGATCTCGTCAGAACATTTACTTTATTAACTATTAAAGAGGCTTCTTCTTTGTTAAATACGACCTATTTTAATTTAATATTGATATATTACCTCCATTGTGCTTACTTTTATATCATTTGCATGAACGTTGAATTATACTATATCAGTATTATTGTAAATAGTTAAGAAGATTTACAACACACCAAAAGTGACATTGGTCAATAAATTGTAAACTTCCATGTACCTGTCAAGTATGTATATGTGAAGCACATTGATTAAGAGATTCATATGCAATCAAGAATCGACTTTTATAGCTATCCAACATTTGGCAATTTGAATTTAACTTTTCAACCCTCTGGTTATTATTGGGACGGGACAAACTAGCTTGTTGGTACATATTTTGAAATTAAAATTTAAAATAAAATAATATTTAAAATAATATTTTTTTTATATTATAGCCTTAAATATAATTTTGGTCTTTATTTTTGTCTATTTTATTTAATTTAGTTTTTTTAAATGTTTAATAAAGTCTTCATTTTCGTGAATTTGTTCACTTTGATTTTTTTTTGTCACGATAGTAAAATCGTTAAACGAATGTGAACATTATGTGTTACGTGTCAGTTCATGATTTTTCTAACTTTTTTTTTTATTTTTAAGTTTTTAAAATAAAAAAAGGTTTGTATGTCAAGTTAGTGTTAGTGTCATGTGTAAAGTCAATATCAATGCCATGTGTCAGCCAATATAAGTACCATGTGTCTTATATTTGTTGTAATTTTTCATAATTTTGTTCAATTTAGTCATAATTTTCGTTATTTTTGTTTAATTTAGTCTTAGATTTGTCTCTCTTCAGATTGAGATCAAAATTAATTTTTATATAAATATTACACTGACATTTTTATTAAATATTTCTTTCGTTATTTTAAAACCAACTATAACTATATTATTGGAATATAATTATTATACTCATGTTTGATTTTTGCTATATGTAAAAAATAGGGTTGGAGCTAGTTTAAAAATAATGAAGAATGTTTCTTCTAATTTTAAAAATAATGAAGAATTTTTCTTCTAATTTTAAAATCAAATTTTAATATTTCTTCTAATTTTAAAAATAGTAAAGAATTTACCTTTTAATTTTAAAAATAATTAAGAATTTTCCTTATAGTTTAAAAATAATGAAGAATTTTTCTTCTAATTTTAAAAATATTGAAGAATTTTTCTTATAATTTTAAAATTAATTAAGAAATTTTCTTCTAATTCTAAAAATAAATTAGAATTTTCCTTCTAAAACTTAACGAAAATTAGGAATGAATTGAACAAATTTAACTAAAATTTAGATTAAATTAAACAACATTAATGAAAGTTGAGTCTGAATTGAAATAAGACATGTGGCACTTATACTGGCACATGACATTTATATTGACTAACAATGTTACATTGATACTGACTTGACACATGACACTAACATTGACTTGACACATGATACTAACACTGCCATAGACACTACCACGTGGCACAATGTTGACTTGATACGTGGACAACTTTTTTTTAATTAAAAAGTTTTTTAAAAATTAAAAAATCACAAATTGACACGTGACATGTACTGTGCACCTTCTGTTAAACGCTGTTACAAAAAATGTCCAAATTAAACAAAATTGACGAAAATTGAGACTTTATTGAATATCCGAAAAAAAAGATGGCCAAATTGAATAAAGTAGTTGAAAATAAGGACCAAAGTTATATTTAAGCCTATATTATACTTTTTCAAGGGTGCAAATATGCAAATAATATTATAATTTAAATAACTAGTATTTACTATTCTTACAAGATCAAAATCACTTTGTGAAGACCATTCAAACTCCTTCTAGCAAAGACTCCTTAATCTTCAAACTAAAATGTTCTAGGACTTGGATGTAGCCTCAGATCAAGAGGGGGTATCCTTCCAACTTGATGCCTTTAAACCAAGATATTCTAGGTCCAAGTGCGTCAGATAATAATAAATATTATAATACTGAATACGTACATACTTCGTAAATAATGCTATTTATATTGTACTTATGGATCTTAACCTCTCTTATGTTAGCTAAAACTCATATCATTCCCTCTCCCTATTCCGTGATCTCTAACCCTGAAGTTATTAACTATAAAATTTTATAATATGCTTTCGAAAGATAAATAGGACACAATAACACTGAAGTAGACAATTAAATTTCAACAAGACTATAGAAGTGAGATGCAAAGTAAGAAACACTTGATTAGGAAGTGATGTTGTCAAAGTATCGAATAGGACCCGTCTAATTAATAAGGTTTTGGTTGTGCAAACTTTATATATAGTTTGTTCGGAAGTTTAGTATATAGAAAAAGTGATTTAATAAAGAAGCAAAGAGAATAAAAAATTTTAAATATGACTGAGAGAAGAAAATTAATAATAACAATATTGTCCAAGAACATGAATTATAATCCTAACCTCCGACCAAACTATAAAGAACCTTGTTTCAAAGATGAAGCAAAAAAGTGTATCCATAAAATGGATTCAAAATCAAAAAAAGAATTATCTGAATTCGTCATTGTTTTTGGAATCCTCTTAATTTATAAATTCTTACCAAAGAAGGGTTTAAATATCAAAGTCGCTTTGGTTGAGTGGTTAAGGCGTGTGCTTGCTAAGTACATGGGGTTTTCCTGCGAGAGTTCAAATCTCTCGGGTGATGTCGCTTAATAACCGCCGTTGCCGGGGATCGAACCCGGGTCACCCGCGTGACAGGCGGGAATACTCACCACTATACTACAACGACCAATTGATTAATCTTAATTAAGCATCTTATTAGAATTTGACAATGAAATGTTTTTTAAATCATTTTATATAAAAATTAAAATCAATTCAATAAATTAATAAATATTGAATTTTTTTTCTCTCTAAAATGACTAAAACTATGTAAAAACAATAGAGACCAAAAACGTTAAACACATTAGAGGTTAAAATCAACTTTTTTTTTCTTTACAGTTTAGAAAATAAATATACTTAACGTTAAATTATTTTAAAAAATGTTCAGATTTTTGAATTAGTTAAATGAAAATTTATATTTTAAAATAATTGAATTCCTTAACTCTTCCTTTATCCAGTGTAACTTTGAATCAATACAAATTAAATTAAAGTATGAAATAGTAATTATAAATTCGGATGAATTTCTATTTAAACCCTTTCAATAACTCTTAGTTAAATCTTTCGACTCCAATCAATCATATTAAACTGAATGATTATCAAAATACACCATCGATAAATGGAATACCCAAAGGATATCAACTGTGATAATCTTTCCCAAATCAATTTTTTCTCTTCAATTTTTTAATAGTGGAACCCAAAATCAGTTTAATAAAAAAAAAAAAGCTAAATAAACATGAAATCAACTTGATAAAACTTAAAAGGAAAACTAATTCCATAAAAATTAATGCCATCTTAGAAAAAAAAAACTTGAAAAGACAATAGATACAAGGATTTCTCTTAATAATAATATGTTCTTCAATTTATTTATTTTTAAATCACACTTGAGCTCAAGATTTTAATGATAAACTATCACTAATTGTTGAATAATATGAAGGAGAAATATGGGAGAGATATTTATCAATTGATTATTCAATTTATAAAAACATTTGATACTACCTTTTTATCCAAAACCCACAAATAACATATTGATTTATATTCTCAGTAGCTTACCATTCTTTTTATACTATCATGTTATTTTATGATGTTAATGTGCTTTTTATGAGTAGATAGTGTCGCATGTTTAGGTAATAATTATGATAATAATTATTCCTACTGGAGTTATATTATGAAATTTTTTTTCGTGGAAAGTCCATGTGGTATTATATTTCAGGTGTTAAGACAAAATCACCAAAATCGATAATTATGTTATTACTTTAGAGTTATAGGAAGTTGATAACTCTAACATTATCACTTGGGTCAATAGTTCTACTATACACTTGAATGTCGATAATTTAGCAAAATATGATATTGTAAAGGAGGTATCTGATCACTTACCTCGATTGTATACATAGTATAATTTTGCCAATTGTATCAACTTGAGATAAATATTTGTGCATTGAAGCAAAATGACATGAGCATTCAGAAATTTTATTCTGTCATGACAACCTTATGGGATCAACTTGCCTTGACTGAGCTTGCAAAATTGAGTGCTTTTGCACCGTATATTACTTGTAAGGAATCACAACGTTTGGTTCAATTTCTTATGGCCTTGCATAGTAATTTTGAAAGATTGTGTGGTTCAATTTTTCATCGTAACCATCTGCCTTTTATTGATGATTTGTTAATGAATTGTTATTAGAGGAAATTATACTTGTTTCCAATGGCAGACCGACATAGCCTTGTAATCTTAAGGTACATCACCACCAAATATATCTTCTGACAAATGGATCATTGACTCAAATGTCACTAATCATATGTCACATCATTTACCTTCTTTTGTTTCATTATCACCTAATTCATCCATGTCATTTGCAACTGCTAATGGTGACGCAATTTCATTATCCGGTATTGGTTCCATGGTCACACCATCCTTGACTTTTTCTAATGTTTACTACATACCTGATCTTGCTATGAATCTTTTTTCTATTGAAAAAAAATTTGTGGTTCTGGATATAATGTGTATTTCACTCCATCAGAATGTTTTGTACAAGATCACACATCTCAGAAGTTGATTGAGATAGGTCATAGGCAAGGTGGACTTTATGTCTTGAATCATCTCAAGGAGTTAATAGTTATAGTTTCTAATATGGATTTATCTTTGTTTTGTTTGTCTTCTTCTTTTTCACCTTTTTATTTGTGGCATTCTCGTTGGGGTCATGTTTCTGTATCTCGTTTAAAGTTTTTAGCATCTATGGGAGTCGTGGGTACTTTGGACAATTATGATATTTTTGATTGTAGTGGTTGTAAACTAGCAAAATATTTCACTTTACCTTTTAATAAAAGATTCCTTCTTCTTTTGCTCCTTTTGGTCTTGTGCATTTTGATGTGTAAGGACCTTCTCCTGTATCCACCAAAGTAGGTTCTAGATATTATGTCTCTTTAAATGGATGATTTACTTGTTTCACTTGGATTTATCTCATGAAACGTCAATCTGATTATCTTGAAATTTTAAAAAATTTAATGCTCTTGTAAAGACCCAATCCTCTACTATCATAAAAAGCTTTCGTTATGACGTGGAGGGTGAATACACTTCTAATAATTTTACCACTTTACTTTCCTTTAATGGAACTATATACTAGACCTCTTGCACTGACACTCCTTAACAAAATGAGACTGCTGAAAGAAAACATTGTCATCTTGTTGAGACTGCAAGATTATTCTTGTTATCTACTGATGTTCCAAGTGTCTTATGGGGTGAAGCTATCTTACAACAACTCATGTTGTGAATCGGATCCGGACTTCACATAATTTTGGTCTATCTCCTTTTGAAAAATTGTATGGTTGTGCACTTGATTACTCTACTTTGCGTGTTTTTGGATGTATCTGTTTTGTTCTAAAATCACATGTTGAGCATATAAATTATCAGCTAAGTCTCCTTTGTGTGTCGTTTTGGGATATTGTCTTGGTCAAAAGGATATCGTTGCTTTGATCCAGTTAGTAAAAAATTGTATGTTTCACGTCATGTTGTGTTTTTAGAACATATTCCATTCTTTTTTATACTAGCTAGCTCACATTATTTGACTACATCTGATGTCATTAAAATTGATCCTTTTGATATGGATGACATTACATTTACTTTCTACTTTGGTACCAACTTCAAAACCAGTCTTAACACCAATTACATACACCGAACTAGAGGTTGTACCTGTTGATTCCCCTACTATGGTTGCTCAATCATCTCCTGAGGTTGTGGTTCATCTGCCACATGTTTGATCTAGTCGTAATAATAAGTCTACTCAACTACCAGATTTTGTTTATTCCTCTTATTATGATTCATTTGCTGTTTTTATTGTCTAGATTCATCGTCTTCATGGGCCTTCATCCTATAAAGAGATTGTTCATCTAATTAGTGAGTGGACAAACTCGTCTAATGTGTATAATTAAACTTGTCTCATTTATGTATAGAAAAATTTGTCTAACGTATACGAGTAGACTTGTCCAATCAATGTATATATATATATATATATATATATATATATATATATATATATATATATATATTTTATGATTTTTTATATATACAAAATAAATATATTATAAACACAC
>Ga0214544_1008948_pt1 | contig 16178 bp, 8 predicted proteins | sample CNSS3metaG_FD_160074 | JGI IMG/M metagenome (GOLD analysis project Ga0214544, IMG submission 160074) | Root nodule microbial communities from cowpea collected in UCLA plant growth center, Los Angeles, California, USA - CNSS3 | ecosystem: Host-associated > Plants > Roots > Nodule | place: USA...
ATCAGTGTATATATATATATATATATATATATATATATATCTTGCACAAGTCTTTTAACCAATACAAAAAAATTATTTTATTTTTTTAATATTTTTATTATTTTTAAAGTAAGTTGTCAAATGATTATTGAAGCATGGAAAAACTTTTTCTCTTTTTAATTTTTTTTTCTATTAGTTATGTATTTACTTACATGTTATTCATTCACAAAAGTAACTACTGTATTTTGTTAAGTGGGAAAAAAAAAGAGAAAGCAGTGTTTAACTGTGTTATAATGGAATAAGAAATTTATTTTTAGGAATACAAGACTAAAATTTAAAAGAAAAATTGAAATTCATATCGATGTTTGTTATTAAATTTTAAAAATTTCCTGCATAATATGAAGTTTTTATGTTTATGAATGCTGAGACCAATCTCTTGTATAAATTTTTTGACGAGTAAAACAAAATGACCATAAACAACCTTAAAATTTTGTGTTTTTCAATGAGAGAAAATTATTGTGTTTCCAAAGATTTATTTATTTTATTTATCTACATTATTTTCTATCAACCGAAGAAAGACTTTCCAAGACTAATAGGATAAAACTAATTATAAAATGGTGTTGGAAATAGTCCAAATGTGAGTTAAAATCTCATATTGAATAGAATAAATAAAGTTAAACACTATATAAGAATAAAGATCCATAACACAATGTCTTAAAGTTTTGGGATAAAAGTATGATCAAATACTTTATATGTGTAAGACTAATATCATATAATCATATGAAACCACAATTTCTTAATGACTATAACCATAACCCATATATAACCAAAACATGTGAAAAAATATAACTCATCAATGGTATCAGAGTCGATAGTTCGGAGTGATTGACCTCAATGACTATAACCATAACCCATCTATAACCAAAATATATGAAAGAATATATAACCCATCATATCTCTTCATATATTTTACAGATTATTTGATTTGTTATGGTTAGTGTTTAGCACTTGAAACAGCATTTACTAAATTCAGCTTTCTTTGCGTTGAACATTTCAACTAATTTACATTTATATTATTTATATTCATAATATTCCTCTCAGAAAACAAATGATTTTATCAGATTCAATTTTTCTATTTTATAATCAATTATCTTATTTACATTAAATACTATAATCAATAACATTAATCTAAAATAAAATTATAAAATCTTCTTTTACATTATCGTAGTTTCTATGATAATGACATGTCTCCAATCTTAATTAAAGACTTTATCAAATTAACAACTTAATCAAACAATTAGTATAATAATTAAACAAATATCAATTCTTAATTGAAATTAATAAAATAACGGATCCTATATATACAAAATTATTTATAATACTAAGCTGAATATTCTCCTTCAAACACAATTTATTCTGTATCTAAGATGAAATCCTTAAAATTCGACCAGTCAATCAGTTGATTAATGAATATAATTTCATAATAATTTTGAATAGTGACTAAACTTCATAAAGTAATTTATTTATACCTATTTTTATGAAATTATGATATTAAGAAACTATATTAGACATTTGACCAATTTCAATCAAAGAAACAAAATCACAAGTGTCCCCAAAAATAAATATACCTATTTTGGTAACTTATTTATTTATTAAGTTATGTAGATGGAAAGGTTTTAAGGAGAGCAAAGTATATGAAATAACTATGGTTCTCTTGTTTATTATTTTACCTTTACTTTCAAGTCTAGAAATACCATTTATTATTAATGTGTCATCGATGCACAAGCAAATATATTAAAGGTTATAATACATAAAATGTTTATAAATCAAGTTGGATGAATTTATAAATCACCATAAAATGTTTATATTACGTGTTTTACAAGATATTAAAGGTTATAATACATAGGTGCATACATGGTAACAATTTATGGACCTTAAAACCAATTATTTATTTACATAAAGAATGTTTTTGAAAATAGAAATATTGTTTTTAAATATTATTATAAAAAAGTTCTGAAATAATAATAAGTTTTAGTAACTAAAAATAATTAGTCTTGATCAATTTAAATATTAATTTATAAATTAAAAATTATTAAAAATTAAAATAGTTTTTATTATAAATTGAATTGATTATTAATATTATAATTACCGAACTTTTTGTTACATAAAAAATTATTTTTTAATTAAAAAATTGATTTTTAAATTGATCTCAAATATATTTTTAACTACCTAAATTAATCATTACTTAAGATTTATCTTATAGAGTATTACCTTAACTTATTTTTTACCACTATTTTTTGTTCAATTTTGTTTCCATCTTTGATCAATAAATTGGAAACTTGATTTTAATGAGGTCTAAATCAATCAGATAGTCGATTAAATTGGTTAATGAATAATTTTTTATATATGTTTTTAAAACTATATTATTGATAGGAAACATCTATTAATTTTGTAAATATCATCAATTCGAGAAAACTTGATTAGCAATCACAAGTACATGTACTTAGCTTTAACACTATCAAATCAAATGAATAATACTTTTAGCTTACAAATTTAATACAAATTTAAAATAATTTTGATTTGTGAATTAAATTCCTATCTAACCTCATAACTGGTCGCAATAAAAGTGTTGGGTATTTCAAAGACATGAATCTTGACTAACTTGAGTCAAAGATCGACCAATAAGAAAGCTAAGATTCTTTAAAAAGTTTTTTTTTTTCTCGATATCCTATTCATGAAAAAATCAAGTTCTTCATCACTTCCACCAACAGATTCTGGTGTATTTGTTGGAGAGGAGATTTTATATAATTTTTATAAAATGAAATATTTATAATTTAATTTAAAATAAAAATATAATTTTAATAATTATTTAAAGATAAAAAACATGTTTAACCAATATCAAATTTATTCAAACAATGCACATGCAATTCACACAGTTAATGCAGTTAATTCAAGGAGTGTCTCCTAATTGAATGTTGATATCATTCAGTACTTTGCCTCTTCCTTCTCTTAAAATCAAAGCACACTAACACAATTCCAACCCCACCAACCCTCTTACATAGAAGTTATTCTCTGCTTAGGATTGTACTGTCATGATTTTTTCACTGCTCAGTTATTCTGAAGAACAATAAAACTGTCATTTCCCAGTCATTAATTATGAAAATAGGAAGCATGCGTGTCTCCTTCCTCAACCATTCTCTTGCCATTTTTTTTCCTATTAATTTGGTTACCACTGTCGGTTTCCTTATATTTTAGTCTTTTTCATAGTACCTTGTCTCTTACTGCGCTAGCTTCAGCGTATATGCTGCTGCTGCTAACTCCAAACTAATACACTTCAATTTCACCCCTCCTTGGGTTGTCGGTGAAAGATCTTCAGAATGGGATTGCAGCTCATTTTCCTGCTAATTAAGCTACATTTTGTTACATGTACACCCCATCTTCATGAATATGCTGGTATGAGCTTGATTTAGATGTTTTGATGAGTTCCTTTATATTGTTGCATGTATGATCCATTTGAGAAGCTCATAAATTATTGTTGAACATGAAATGTGGTTCACATTTATGGGGTGTTTGTTTGTTTGAGGAACTGGACTGCATATTTGGATGTTCATAGTATCCGCTACTATGGGTTTTGTTTTCATGTTGATTCTCTCTGAGATTGTAAATTTTTAAATGAGCTTTGTCTTAGTTTCACCCTTTTCTCTTTTTCTCATCTTCACGCTTTGTAAAAAAACGTGTTCTGTAGCAAGCTATTTGCACCATTCGAGAATCCGAAGCCCTTCAAGCATTGCATTTCCACCCACAGAGTCACCTACTACAGTTCCTGCTGGTACTACACTTCCACCTTCCCAACCATTCCCCAAAAGAAAATGGATGCACAGTTCTATGGACTCTCCAATTCCACGCCACAAGCATCACCATTCCAGAAGAAAGTTCAGCAACCAAGCTCCTGGACCAACCTTTTCAATCAATCCCCATACTCATCAAGGTTTGATTATCTGACAAATAAAGTTAATGCACAATTTCAACATTTATTGCCTTCAACACCTCAAAATTAACTACATTTCTTCTGCAAACTTCTCTTGAAAAATCTAGGTCCTCCTCCTGTCATCAAATCACAACATTCATTCTCTTCACCTGTAAATGCACCAGCACCAGCACCAATAGTTCTATCACACCACTTGAATGGTAATAAACATTCATTTCGGTCATTTCTCTTACTTCTATTTTTTATGTGCTGTCTACCTTGATTGCTAATTAGAGTTAGCACCTCATTGTTTGTGTCTTGCTCTGTCCATCACCATCAGTACCGTATACTTCACCTAGAATTTCACCTCTAGGTTCATCAATGAAGAAGACAAGGACTCCACCAGCAGCATATGCTTTTGTTCTACCATCTCCACCGCCTAACAAAGGTATTATTGATTCCTTCTCTTCAATGTTCGCACCCAAGTTATGCAATATATGTGTATTGATCTCATTCGTGATTGATTTTTAGATTGTATGTCACTGACATGCTCTGAGCCCTTGACATATACACTTCCTGGATCACCTTGTGGTTGTGTTTGGCCACTCCAAGTTAAACTTCGCATCAGCGTTGCAATATACAAGTTTTTTCCTTCGGTTTCAAAGCTGGCCAAAGAAATTGCAGCTAGTGTTTTGCTGAACCGTAATCAAGTACGCATTGTGGGTGCCGATGCAACTACTCAGCAGCTCGAGAAAACTACTGTTCTCATAAACTTGGTGCCCCAAGGAGTGAAATTTGATGATACAACAGCTCTTTTAATATATAAGAAATTCTGGCAGAGAGAGATTCTCAATGATGATTCTACCTTCGGTTCCTATGAAGTGCTCTATGTTCATTATCCAGGTTATACATTAACAAAATGTTTTTAAGACCATTTTTGTGTTTGTATTGTATGAAGTCAATAAATGTAGTATATTTGATTTCATTTATCCTTTTTTGATAACATATTCAGGTCTTCCACCGTCTCCACCTTCAAATGTTTACGGTATAGATGTTGAACCATACCCTGGTCACGACAACAATGGAACAATAATAAAACCTTTAGGAGTAGATGTCTCAAGGAAGCAAAAAGAAGGGAGTGGTGGAAGAATGCTTATTATGATCATCCTTTCATCTTTTACCGCCTTCCTTCTATTCATTGGACTTGCATGGATTTTTCTCTTGAAGTGTGGTTCCAGCACTCTTGAACCTGGACATATACCAGATGCCAAAATTTCATCCTCTTCAATGCGATCAGGTAACTTAAAAGCAAGTGAGGACTACCTTTACTTTTCGGTAATTTTTGAAGACTTAATTTCATGGACAACTTACTTCATGAAGTTTGAAGTGTTAGTTTCAGCTTTTCTGGTTACGATGCTAATATAGTCTTTTGTATTCTGGGATTTATTCAGATATTGTGCTTGAAAAATCTTGATCTTAGCTATTTACTTGAGTGTCTCCATGTTCAAGTAGTAAACAGTGGAATTCATTATGAATATATGTTCAAAGCAGGTACTGCCAGTGTTAGGTCATTGACTTATGCGAGCATGCCAGGTTCTAGATCAATGTCCTTCGGTTCTGGAACAATAATCTATGCAGGATCAGCTAAAATATTTTCTTTGAACGAAATCGAGAAAGCAACAAATAACTTCAATTCTTCAAGCATACTAGGAGAAGGTGGCTTCGGTCTTGTTTACAAGGGTGACTTAAATGATGGCAGAGAGGTGGCTGTGAAGATTCTCAAAAGGGATGACCAGCATGGTGACCATGAATTCTTTGCAGAGTCAGAGATGCTTAGCTGCTTGCACCATAGGAATTTAGTTAAACTGATTGGTATATGCACAGAGAAACACACTCGCTGCTTAGTGTATGAGCTTGTTCCTAATGGCAGCGTGGAATCCCACTTACATGGTAGGCTAAGTCACTGAAATGATGATGAAAGTCATCAACACTTTTGAAAGCCAATTCTTAAGAGCCTGATTTTTGAATACTCTAACTTGTGGCTAGGTATGGACAAAGAAACCGAACCACTAGATTGGAATGCCCGGATGAAGATTGCACTTGGTGCAGCTAGAGGATTAACCTATCTGCATGAAGATTGTAATCCATGTGTCATACACAGAGACTTCAAATCCAGCAACATCTTATTGGAATACGATTTTGTACCCAAAGTTTCAGATTTTGGCTTGGCTAGAACAACATTGAACGAGGGAAACAAGCCCGTTTCAACTCATGTTATTGGTACATTTGGGTAACAATCTCTTCCTACACCTTTTGTGTTGATGATTGCAATGAACTCATTTCATTTGTTACGGATGAAAACTGATTTTGTCTCATTGGCATCTTGTTTTGAAGCTACGTAGCTCCTGAATATGCAATGACAGGACATCTTCTTGTCAAAAGTGATGTTTACAGCTATGGAGTTGTGCTCCTTGAGCTGCTAAGTGGAAGAAAGCCTGTGGATTTGTCGCAGCCACCAGGACAAGAAAACCTTGTTGCTTGGGCTCGTCCACTTCTTACAAGTAAGGAGGGTTTGCAGAAGATCATAGACCCCATTATGAAGGATAGTGTTTCCATTGATACCATTGTAAAGGTTGCAGCAATTGCATCAATGTGCGTGCAATCAGAAGTCACTCAGCGTCCTTTTATGGGTGAAGTTGTTCAGGCCTTGACATTGGTATGCAGTGAGTTTGAAGAAAAAAGATGACCCTGTAATTGGTCTTATAACCGGTGTTCCAGGTGAGACAGTGGGCTTTCAGAGTGCAACAGAACCTGGTTGAGAATCAAGGTAGCACTATTGTCATCATAAGTAATGTTCATATGGTGCAAGAATTTGAGTCATTGGGGTTATTTGTATAGAGGGGGCATGAAAATTCAACTAAATTGTGTCAAGAGTACCATTAAACTTTCACAAAGCAAATTCTAATGACAATGCAAATTTGGTCATCGTTACTTACTAATTCAAAAACATTTTTGCTTTTCAAAACAGGAATCACTATAGTAAAATTTGACAAAACAATACTTCAAGAAGTTAAGCAGGGACATCTATTGCTCAATATTGCCCACTATGTATGGATTTTTGGCTGTATTGTATGTACAAAATATGTGTTCTCTACCTTTAATATTATCTATAAGTACATCATAGAAAAATAGAAATTCTAAATACCACAAAAATAATTCAACAAATTCAGCGAGAACTCAGAAAAGTGATAGGAAAATACTACTGTCTCAAATCTCAGTGACTAAATTTGTGAGCAATTTAGTTAAATGAAACATGCGCACAGTATTTAAAAACACTTACTTCATAGACTCCTGTATTGAACCAGGATAGGTGCATTGTCCAAATTCTCATTTCTGATTAAACCCACATCGAGTGGTATTGTAAAGTCAATGTGATGATCATACTATAATAAGAAGAGACTGCTACATTTATATTCACGGAGCCATGTGATAAGCACAAAGCGAACTATTCTTTCGCCTTTTACTAAAGAATACCGTGTGTTTGTCACTACAAGTGGCATACGTTTATTTTTGGAAGAGTCTTGATAAAAGGCTCTGCAATATTAGTTGAATTTTCAATGATTACTATATATATTTCCTAAATGAAGTATTTATTGGAAGATTTTTATATATATTTCCTAAATGAAGTATTTATTGGAAGATTTTTATTAGGTTTCATGTCTTTCAGCTTTAGCAATGCAATATTAGTCTTATCTTAGTACCTGTTCTTGTGTTTATGATGATGTCTTTATTGAAATTTTTTCTTTAGTTTGTATTTTATTAATACCAACTTTTTCTCTTTTCAGAATTCTTTCTTTATGTGATTTTATTTTTTCATAGTAAACCAGATGCCAGAGTTGTGAACAATGTTATTCACGTCTGGCATGAAAACTGCTTTCACTAAAAGTTCTACAAGTTGTGGGTGAGGGTGAGTAATAATTGATATCTCAGACATCTATATTTGACTCAAATGTATGGTAACAAAGCAACTGCATGATTTTATTAGTTGTGACATTTACCATAACTCAAGTTGAAATGTCCTCTACAACGAGGACAAAAAAGCAAATAATTAAACTTTTGAACTAAATTTGTGAGCAATCTAATTAAATGAAGTGTTGGACAGTATTGAAATACAATCACCTCAGACAAAAATATGAAGGATGCATAAACATCGAGTGGCATTGCATAAACAAGTTTTGTGATCATACTACAAGAAAAGGCCAACAGTTCTTTCACGGAGGTCCTAATAGACTGTCTGTAATGTTTATAATTTTTCCAAAGAGGATGCAATTGAAGTGGCACAATTAAATTAGAAATTTTCTGAAGAGATTGAAAATATCATTTCATTGATTTTGTATTAACTCTATTCTTGCTGTTTCCTCTAAGTAGACAAACTTCTTAAAAGATGTTTTAATGTCTCACCCTCCCCTCAGTGCTTATTTTTAATTTTTTAATAGTTATTTATTTAATTATTAATAGTGATATAAAAGATTTATTAGGAATCTGAACAAATCAGAGTTAGTTTGGTTGGATGGACAACCACAGCCTGCTTCAGCTTACAACACACTACTGTCTTCACCTTGTAGCTGCTGCTGATGATTATAAGGTCTTCAAAAATCTTCAATTCATGGTCTCAACATACCAAATAATCGGTATTCTTTAGTAAAAGGCAAAAGAATAGTTCGCTTTGTGTTTAACTCATGGCTCCGTGAGATATCAAAGAAGAGCATTTCAATATTATATAGCGATCCTATATCTGTTCATACACTAACACAGTCGATGTGGACTTCAAACCTTCTATCAGACATGTTAACTTGGTCATGTATAATTCAATTTTATTATTTAATATCATTTTTGTGTTTTAATATGAATTTAATATCAAATTTTAATTAGATTTCTACTCTGTTATTGACTTTGGATAAATTCTTTTCAGCTTCTATTGTTATAAAATAATAAACATCCTTTTTGATATGATAAAACATTTTTTATAAAAATACTACTGAATATTTTATAAAGAAAATTTATCAAACAAAGAAACATGTCATAAGTTTTTTTTTTTTGCATAATTTTTTAATATTTTGTAATTTTAAATTTTCTCAAATAATTGTTACATTTTTTTCAGTTTTTATTATTTTAAATCAATTAAACACCATTTTCAAAAAGTCATGAAACATTTGATATAAAAAAGTTTATAAAAAGAAAATTATCAGACAAGCATGCTATAAATTTCTCACAAATAATTGCTATATATTTTCAGTTTCTATTCTTATAAAACTTCTATTAATTCATCCTGAAAACTACTTTATTCCCATTTACTCAATTTGAAATTTAACAGAATTATTACAAATAAGACTCTACTATATTGGTATATCCCACAAAATTCTTGAACTAAACAATAACTTCAAAATCCATGTAGTATTATCTCACAACATAACTCAAGTATTACGAGAAATGTATAAATCTTTGAACTAAAATTTACAGAACTTTACCCCTGAGGGAGCCCTTCCAGAAATTCTCGAAGGCCCAGGGTAAACCCAGGCCCAAGAGGGGGTTTGGAAATAGTTTTCAACCAGCAATAGACGCGCCTCGGTTAGAACCTCACTAGCTGCGTCATTGCCCCAAGCGCAAAGATACTTCGCAACATCATCTCACAAATTATTTATTAGCTTTTGTCAGTCTCAACAACCAATTATTTCCTATGTGGGACTTAACCAATGTTCCAATGAGTTGCTAGATCATTTTCAACTTGATGATTTTACCCACCATTCCAGTGATTGATAGCAGCATTCCTCCTGTTTTTTTAAGTCTCTGCTACTTATCCAAGTCAGAGGAAAATTTTTTTAAGTCACTGATTAACAAAAGGTTTCTTTCATAGCAATGGCATGTATATTTTTCACAACATCAAATTTTGGATTAAGAGAGACTGATAAAGACGAAGAAGTTTGAGTATATAAATTATTTCATGACCCAGGATGACAGGAGATTTACTAAGGGACTAAATGTGGTGAAAAGATAACACGGGAAGAGTTTTCTACAGCATCTCTCATCCTGTAGAATGAGAGCCTAAATCCCTCATTTTTTTACAGTTTCAGATATTTTTTTTCCTAGTCTCTGTACACTCTATTCAATTTATAAGTTTTAAGTTTGAAATGAAATATTTTGGATAACATTAATGTTTTTCAGACGTTTTAAGTGGACGTTAATGACTACATATCGCAGCCATGAACCATGTAGTAGAAATGCATAGCTGCAGTATTTGTATATGCAGAAATTTTGGTTCTGTGACTGTTTGTAAAACTTTTTCTTTCCCACTCTTTTGAACGTAACTCGAACAGGTACTTTGTCATGTCATGTCATCCCTAGTTGTCAAGTTTTATAAATGTTTTTGTTATTTTGGGAAATGGTTTCTTTGATTTAACCCCAACCATGTGTACAAAAACCTGGTTGTGTGTCTGTTACACGGGAAACTAAGATGGTTGAAAAGCTTGATGCCGAATGCAGTTTCAAAGTGTTTCCGTTCTCTCTTGTCACCATTCCAATCCATTTTTGTGGTCTCTCCTTCAATCTCCCACATACACACGCACTCTTTCTACGTTACCCACACACATGAACTTGTTGATTCCCTCCATGTCTTTTTCCAGCGTTGCCTCACTCTGCATCAAGCTCGCCAGCTTCACTCCCAATTGCTTCTCACCGCTGCGCATCGCGTACCCTTCTTGGCCGCCAGCCTCATAGCCGCTTACTCCCGCTTTGGCTTTCTCTCAGACGCTCGCAAAGTGTTTGCTGCAATCCCAGTTGAGGGACTTCATCATCTTCTTTTGTGGAATTCCATTATCAGAGCCAATGTCTCTCATGGCTACCATCAACACGCGCTTCAACTTTATCTTGAAATGCGAAACCTTGGCATTTTGCCCGACGGCTTTACTCTTCCCTTGATAATACGGGCCTGCTCGTCTCTGGCTGTCTCTGGTCTCTGCAGGATTGTCCATTGTCATGCTTTGCAGCTGGGGTTTCGGAATCACCTTCATGTCGTCAATGAACTCGTGGGTATGTATGGGAAGCACGGGCGAATGGAGGATGCTCGCCAACTGTTCGATGGAATGTCTGTTAGAAGCCTAGTCTCGTGGAATACTATGGTTTCGGGTTATGCTTTCAACTGTGATTCTCTTGGTGCTTCTGCGATTTTTAAGAGGATGGAGTTGGAAGGTTTGCAGCCGAATTCGGTGACGTGGACCTCCCTCTTGTCAAGCCATGCTAGATGTGGGCTTTATGACGAAACTGTTGAGTTGTTTAAGTTGATGAGGACGAGGACAAGGATAATTGACATCAGTGCTGAAGCATTGGCCGTGATGTTGCCTGTGTGTGCTACTGTGTTTCAAGTTGACTGGGGAAAAGAAATCCATGGGCTTGTTGTTAAAGGTGGATATGAAGATTATTTGTTTGTGAAAAATGCTCTGATAGGTACATATGGGAAGCACCAAAATTTGGGGGATGCACAAAGGGTGTTTTTGGATATAAAGAACAAGAGCCTAGTCAGTTGGAATGCTTTGATATCGGCATATGCTGAAGCTGGATTGTGTGAGGAGGCCTATGCAACATTTTTGCAGATGGAGAAGTCATGTACAGATGGTCAATCCCCAGTGAGGCCTAATGTTATAAGTTGGAGTGCGGTGATCGGTGGCTTTGCTTCTAAGGGGCTTGGTGAGAAGTCACTGGAACTTTTTAGGCAAATGCAGCTTTCCAAAGTAATGGCAAATTGTGTGACAATTTCCTGCGTTTTATCAGTTTGTGCAGAGTTAGCTGCATTGAACGTTGGCAGGGAGCTCCATGGTTATGCCATTAGGAATTTGGTGGGTGACAATATATTAGTAGGAAATGGTCTGATTAACATGTATATGAAGTGTGGGAACTTCAATGAAGGACATATAGTGTTTGATAGTATTAAGGGTAGAGATTTAATTTCGTGGAACTCCTTAATTGGGGGTTATGGAATGCATGGGCTTGGTGAGAATGCTTTAAGAAGTTTTGATGAGATGATTAGAGCAGGAATGAAGCCAGACAACATCACTTTTGTGGCTATTCTATCTGCTTGCAGTCATGCTGGACTTGTTGCCGCTGGTCGTAACATTTTTTATCAGATGGCCAGAAAGTTTAGCATTGAACCTAATGTAGAGCATTATGCATGCATGGTTGACCTCCTTGGTCGTGCTGGACTTTTGAAGGAAGCAACTGATATTGTTCGAAACATGCCTATTGAACCTAATGAGTATATTTGGGGAGCCCTTTTAAACTCATGTAGAATGTATAGAGACGTGAACATTGCAGAAGAAACAGCATCGCAAATTCTAACCCTGAAGTCAAAAATAACAGGGAGTATCATGCTGCTGTCCCATATATACGCTGCAAATGGAAGGTGGGATGACTTCGCAAGAGTGAGGGTGTCGGCAAGAACAAAAGGTCTTAAAAAAGTACCCGGTCAGAGTTGGATTGAGGTGCGAAAGAAAGTTTACATGTTTTCAGCAGGGAATTCAGTTCATTTGAGTCTGGATGAAGTTTATGTGATCCTTGAAGAATTGGCCCTTCACATGGCGAGTGAAAATTATAATCTATAGTTTTGTCAAGAATTTGTTTATTGTTTATAATCACTCATTATTACTCTTGTTGCAATCTGGGAGCCAATAGGGTAGATATTATATTTTGCCATGACTTATTTCATGAACTACTGGACAATGACACTCTGAATTTGAGTTACCCAGAAAATTTTGGCTAGATATTAATATATTTTTCCATAATGCATAGAGTCCATTATCTTTACGTCCTGTTTTGGAGTGGGTTTAATATGTTTATAGTTGTCTTAAAAATAAGCGAGGTTTTATTTTATTTTTTAATAATTTGGAATGAATATTTTGCTCTTCTTTCTATATTAATGTCATTTTAGAGCCTTCTTTCTATTCCATGGAGTTTCCTGACATTTTCTCTTTAAATGCGGTTCATGCACTCACATGAAATGGGATTCTATAGGCAAGTGAACTGCTTGCATCATAAAACGAAAGGATTTTCATAAATGTTTCATGTGGAGTCATGTGACTAACACCGCGAAATATTCTTTCGTCTTCTAAATAAGAAAACTTTTAAATGACATACACTTCTTTTTATAAAGAGTACCCCTGTCGGGAGTGTTCTGCAATGTCAGTTTCAACTATAAATATCTATTTTCAATCTAATTTGTATTATATTGAGGAATGTTTGATTATATTGTTCTGTTATTTGCTTTTTCAAAAGGATTACAGTTGTACGTGAGTAGTGACTAGTGGTATTTATATAGACTTTGTACATCTAAATCTAACTTATTGTTTGAAATACTTGACTGATAGTTGTTAAATGCTAAGAAGTACCTTTACTTTCTAGAAATTTTTAAGCATCCTTCAGTTCTGAAACAATAATGTATGCAGAATAGACTACACTTACATGGTAAGCAAAAGACACTGATGATGAAAGACATCAACACTTTTGGAAGCCAATTCACAAGTCTGGCTTTTTAATGCTGTAAGTTGTTCCTAGGTGCTGACAGAAAAACCAAACCACTTGATTGGATGTCCAGATGAAGATTGTAGTTGGTGCAGATAGAGGATTAGTTTATCAGCATTTGAAGATCCATGTGACAGGCAGACACACAGGACTTCAAATCCAATAACCTCTTATTTGAATATTTGGGATATTAGAATAAAGAGGATTATAGTAGTCACTAATTATACGGATATAGTAGGGTTAGAGTAAACATAACAGCAAAAAGCTCAGCCCACAAGAATTGAACAAAAAGTATTTTAACATAACTGGAATTCGGACAAAAGAAATAACCTGCATTCCACAAAAATTTCAATAACCAATAAAACTAAATTTGAACTAAAGTTGCAGAGCCCTCTAGAGAGGGCTCTTTCAAAAATAAGGGTATACCATTTAGCGAGACAAACACACGGTATTCTTTAGTAAAAGGCGAAAGAATAGTTCGCTTTGTGTTTAGCTCATGGCTCCGTGAGGAACTATTGGAGAACATTTTCATATTATATTATGATCATTGATCTATTCCTACATTAACACAGTCGATGTGGACTTTGGTCAGAAATGCTAACTTGGTTATCCCTGTTATATAAAATTTTCATTAGATCTCTACCTATTATTGAGTTTGGATTAAAATTTTCAGTTTCTATTAAAACACATAGTAACTGTATTAAAGATTGTCTGGTATTTTTGAAATTCTTTTCTTCCTCAATAGAGAGGTGTTTTTTTTATATGTATAATAACTTGTAACTGCCTTAAAGGTTGTCTGGTATTTTTGAAATTCTTTCCTCTCTCTTGTTACTTCTCATTAACGCATTAACTTCTGTTATAATGTGTTAACCTATGTAAAAAATGTTATTAATAAATATATCAAATTCTCTTTGAGCAAACATGATCTCACATCTTCTGTAGTATAAAAGAGTTATGTGACATTTATATCTTATACATTTTGAGTTTCTGTAACCAAAATTATTAAAATTAATCAATTATATAATGTTATTTCAACTCTACCTAAGATGAAGCTAATTATATGTTGTATTTGTATGTAAACTGCATTGGAAGAGAGAACCTGATTATCAATTTTCACTTAAAATTTTGTTTATGTAGATATCTAATTTATCGCTTGGTATCAAATTTAACGACTAGGAGTAGTTTTAGCAAATGTCTTCATTCCAAGAAATTCTTGTGGACTATGGGCTTTCTGTTTCGATTGATGATCTAAACCTACCATATAAAATTATAACAAATGACTTTCTAATAAAATTAATTAGACAATATAGCATAGATCTTTTCAAAAATCAATTGATGGATGATTAAAAATACTATTAGAATTACATTAACCACTCTTCATGGATGATTCAACACATACAGTTGACCATTTATCATGAATGATTCAACACATTGAGAAGCATCTCAATAACTTAGTAGAATTTGAACTGAAATTGCAGAGCCCTCGAAAGAGGTCTCTTCCAAAAATAGGCGTATGCCACTTAGCGAGACAAACACACGGTATTCTTTAGTAAAAGGCGAAAGAATAGTTCGCTATGTGTTTAACTCATGGCTCCGTGAGTGACACAGTAGGAGTATTCCAATATTATATAACCATCTTATATCTGTTCATACATTAACACAGTCGATGTGGACCTCCGTCAGACATGTTAACTTGTTCATAATTGATTTTTTATTTAATATCATTTTGTGTTTTTATCTGCCTTTAATATAAAACTTTAATTAAATATCAAACTCTGTTATTGAGTTTGGATTTATTTTTCAGTTTCTATTAAATTTTTATTTAGTAATTTTAAATTGTCTCAAATAATTGTTATATGTTTTTCAGTTTCTATTGTTATAAAATAAATAAACAGGATTTTGAAAGAGTCATCAAACATTCTCTATATAAAAATTTATCTTACAAAAAAAATAATTGTCAAGCAAATGTTATAGATTTGTTTTGCATAATTTTTATTGTAATTTTAACTTTGTTATAAAGTTAAAGATCCTTTCGTGAGAACTGTTCCTTTGTAGAAGCTAGAAAATTATTAGTGTTATTTCAACATTTTAAAATTATATATATTAAACTTCAAACTAAAATTGAAAATTTTACCCTCACTGTCATATCACATAATACTCAAACTTTAAAATTGTTTAGAACATTATAACATTGAACTAAAATTTATTGGGCTTTACCCCTAAGGGAGCCCTTCCAGAAATTCTCGAAGGCCCAGAGTAAACCCAGGCCCAAGAGGGGGTTTGGAAATAGTTTTCAACCAGCAATAGACGCGCCTCGGTTAGAACCTCACTAGCTGCGTCATTGCCCCAAGCGCAAAGATGGTTTGTGACATCATCTGACAACTTATTTTATAGGAACTTCTGTTGTTCCCATCAATTGTCATATTTGATGTGGGACTTTAGTATGCAGAGGCTAATGTGGCCAGTGACTCCAACAACAGATAGGAGCATTTCTCCATTCCTTTCATTTTCGTTTTCTTCTTTCTAAGTTTTTGCTACTTGTCCAATCCCAATTAATTGTTGTTCAAGATATTTGAATGTCTTTCCAATATTAAAGAACACTAACAAATCAGAGTTGTATTTTTTACCAGTTAATTCTTAGTTGGTCTCTGAGAACTACATTACT
>Ga0214544_1008949_pt1 | contig 16176 bp, 7 predicted proteins | sample CNSS3metaG_FD_160074 | JGI IMG/M metagenome (GOLD analysis project Ga0214544, IMG submission 160074) | Root nodule microbial communities from cowpea collected in UCLA plant growth center, Los Angeles, California, USA - CNSS3 | ecosystem: Host-associated > Plants > Roots > Nodule | place: USA...
AAGATCAAAACTTTATTTATAGTCATGGAAGCGCTTTAAGACCATCACAGAACCTCTTTTACTTTAGCCATTTGAAAAATTAGACCAACGCCCACTTTCAACAACCATATAAAGAAAATATTACGTATTCTAACAACTAAGAAATCCTTTTCAAATTACATGTTTTTTAAAAACATTACATATTAACTTTACTTTTTATTTTAAAAGCAATACACTGCGTCTCTTTTTCAGCTTTTAAGTGTTAAAAGCATAAGAATTACATTCTCTTTTGGCATTACAGATAAATCTTTAAATGAAAATCTTTAAAAGAAATCATTCTAATTATTTCTATTGACTTTGAACTCTAGGTGGCTGGTGTATGTCTAAACTCGTGAAAAAACATGAACGTTGTATTTTTTTTCTACTTGAATGGTTATGATGATTGATGAGTGCGCATTATCACTGTTTGTTTATGCTTATGCTCGCTAAAATACGAGAAAAGAAACGAATGGGTGGTGAGATAGATGGTCCCATGTACAAGCTGGAATTATGAGGAAAAACCGGTGGAAAATGGTTTTTAATGCTTTGCTCTTATGTTCATTGTACATACACAGATATGAAATGTTTTCAATTTGCCTTTTGACATATAATTTGAAAAATTGAGAGTTAACATCTCTAAAATTTCAAATTGGAAATTGAAGAATTTCTATATATAACCTTTGACTTTAAATGAAGGTTTCAACTAATAGATGAAGAAATATTATAAATGGATTATTCTTTTTAAGTATAATTGGTTATCACCTCATTTTATCCTTTTTCTGCACATGATTCCCTGTCACTACATATCAAAACAGAAATTGCTACTTTGAACAACTTTTCCTTGACAAGTGGGGAACATATGATGGCTCCTGCAACTACAATTATTATATCCCATTCACACACACACACACAATATATATATATATATATATATATATATATATATATATATATATATATATATATATATATCCTAACTTTACAAGTCAATGCTAATATTATACTTAAACCTTTTTTATTGGTATGTCGAACTTTTTCATATTACAGTACTTAACTACTTAAATAAATCAAATTATAAGCTTTTTTATGACAATAATATTCACCTCATTGTCTTAAAGAGGAAAAAGCTTGTAATTTGCGAAAAAGAATTTATAGAAAACTTATTTTGCTGCAGACTTCTTATTAGTTGTGGAAGGGAAGGTATATCTTGCTATATAGAGACGAGTCAGCCCGAGCCAACTATTGATATAGGTCGGCCTAGACTGACAACTGAGGAGGGCTGGCCCGAACGACATAGACAGGCCAACTCTGGCCAATAGAGGAGACGAGTTGGCATGTGCTGACAAGAGACGAGTTGAGCTACCGATCAAAGAGGTAGGTCCGGGAAACGAACGAGAAGCGTTGGCCCGAGTCGACAGTCGACGATCGAATTAGGTTGGGCTGACCAGACATCCGAGATGGGTAGAGCTTACTTGACATCGAGATGTGACAACAAACGATCGAGACGAGTGTGCATCGGTTGAAGGTCGAGATAGTACAACACATTTGGACCACTGCACAATGGGTCGACCTAGGATGACGATCGAGAAGGGTTAACCCTGGACAACAACTAAGAAGCGTTGATTTGGGACAACGGCCGAGAACGGCTCGCTAGGGCCTATGACCGAGACGGGTCGAAATGGCTCAAACACACAGTCGAGAAAGACCAAGTTGAGTCGAAGGCCTAAGCAGGCCAATTAAGGCTACGAACGAGACAAGTCAGTTAGGGCTAGGACGATGGCGAAGAACGGCTAGCTAGAGCCTACAAATGAGACCATTCCCGGATGAAGGTCAAGGCGAGTGGGCCTGGGCTGACATCTAAGATGGGGCAACTAGGGCCAATGGTCGAGACGAGACTGACTAAGCCGACGGACGAGACGATTTGAGCAAACGGTCGAGATGGGCGATACCGGGGTGACAAACGATACAAGACAACTCATTCCAACAGCCGAGACTGGACGACCCATTTTGAAAACCAAGACATGCTAGTCTGGGACGACGACATAAAATTGTCAGCCTAAGCCGATGGTCGAGACCTCCCAGCTTGACAATATAAATAGGCCTACCCGACTCGATCAGCAAGACCGGTTGGGTTGACTGTCAAGATGGGCCCAACTAATCCGACAACCGAGATAGGGAAACCTACAACCGAGACGGGTCGATAGCCTAAACAGGTCATGTTGGCTGACAATCGAAATGGGCATTTTATGCCCCAGGCAAAGACTGCTCAGTTTGATTCGACAATCAAGATGGGTTGGCCCAAGCCCACGACCGAAAGGGTTGGTGTGTGCGCACAGTCGAGATGGATAGGGATGAGGGTCAAGATTGGTCGGCCCAAGTTGACATCTGAGATAGGATGGCCCGAGTCGACATCCGAGACAGGTCGAGCCAACAAACGAGAAGGTTTGGGTCGACGATTAAGATGGGCAAGCTCAAGCTAGCTCGGGCCGACAGTCGAGGAGGACCAACAATCGAAGTGAGCCAACGACCGAGATGGGTTGGCCATGGCCAAAGGCCGACACAGCCAGCCCAAGCCAAAGGTTGAGACAGAGTTGTTTGAGCTTAAGATTGAGACAGGCGAGCCCGTGGCCAAAGTTGAGATTTGTCGGGTTGAATTGATCGACGAGATAGATGGACAAGGGTCGACTGTTGAGATAGGGTGACCTAAACCTAAAGTTTAATAATATATTTAAAGAAATAATACATTGTTCATCTTTAAAAAGAAACACATTGAACTGCCCCGACCCACAAGCTTTTTATGAAGTTTTAGTATCTGTGGACTTTTTCAACGAAAGAATTTCTAGGCCCTTGGGTTTTTGGGCCCAACCCACGTAGGCTAGGGTCAAATCTTGTGGATTGTCCCAAATTGACAACTCTACTCTTAACTATGGAGAGACCATATGCCTGATGCCATCATTTGCAGTGGAAGGATTTAAAAAAAAAATCCTCCTACAAGAGAACTCAACATTCAAATCCCAACTACAGCCAAAGATCTTCTACAAAGCTAAACGACCAAGATTAGGTCAAAGTTATGCAAAAATAGCTTGAACAAGTTCCAAATAATAACGTTTGAAAGCTTGTGAAGATACCAAAGCATAAGACGGTTGTTAAAGAACAAACAGAAAAGGAAGTGCGTGATTGTGTGAGAGGATGAACAAAGAAAACGAAATAAAGATCTGAAAAAAGGAAAACTTACTCTTGAAAAAGAAATTGCACATGATGGAAATGGAACCCTACGAAAATTGAATGTGAAGATTCAAAAACATTTCATATGATAATTTTTGCATTTTTCAAAAAATATTATTACAGAATAAAGGGCAATCCTATACAAAGAAATGACATTTAGTTTAGAAAAGCCAAGGTTGATTGAGAGGAAATCCTATTCATGGCCTAGATGAGATTATGGACATGGATAAGGGGCCAAAAAGCAACTTTCTCCTTCTCGGATTGGTATTTATATCCAATCCATTGCATTAACACATTGTTATGTCCTTGTTGATCTTTTGACAAGCATACTCATAGTCAACTATATAGTATAATAATTTTTAAGAGTGTTGATTCCACAAATAATATATTCAATTAAAATAAATAATTATCTCAATCGACATAAATATAAAGATATATACAAAGATATCTATTTGATTCATCATCGAGCCAAACATGAACATAATCATTTTTTTCTAATTGTTGCAAATATATTTTTCTTAGGCTTCTTTGCCTCCATTTCCACATCAGTGCTTTGTTGCACTCAATCCAAGTGACTCCATTCTCATTTTAATTGTCTGACCACATATCAGATACACAGCTGTTTTCTTAGCCGTGATTCCATGACCATCACCGACAAAAATCTCCACGTTGTCTCCGGGTCCTAGCTTTGATATTACACACTGCCAATCTTCATCACTAAAGAACATTGTTGTAGCTTTCTTATATATTTGAATGGTACACTTGGTGTAATTAAAGATGAAGACATTAGTGAGAGCTTGAGTTGCCATGTTTCCAAGAGTTGATGAATAAACACACAACAGCATTCCCTTCATGCGACAATTACTGGCTTTAGGAACTTGAAAAGGTACTGAATGGTCCTAATAGTCTACATAGTCATTAGAATCAAAGTTCTCTCCCATAGTCTATGGTGGCTCTGGTACTGAATTGGACTAGACTGGACTGGGCTGGACTACTTCAGGTTGGATTACGCTGGGTTGGACTACTGCAGGCTGGACTGGGCTGGGCTGGACTTGTGCGGACTACTGCTGGGATGGGATGGTGTCAGGTTGGACTGAGGTTGCTGAAGGGCCTGGTGGTCAAGAGGCAGAGATGTCAAGACTAGATTGTGCACACGACATTTCAATCCAACTGGAAAGTCTGTGGTACACATGCATGTTCTATCTAGTCTTTCCAAAACTTCACTAACAATTTCCTTCACGAGAACATTTTCATTTCTACAAAAAAAGAAAAAGAAAAGAAAAATGATAATGGATACAAATTATAATAAGATAGAATCGAAGTTCCATAAAGCCACTAAGTATAGAAATTTAAATTAAGTATTAGAAGAAAACGATAATATTTTATCCGTAGGAATTAAAACATATAAGTTTATAAACCTCACGCACCCTGCTCAACTAATTGAGTTAAATTCCCTTAAATGAAAGAATAAAAGATGGAAAGACCAAAATAAACTCTAATAATTAAGAAAGGAAACAAAAAGCATACACATACATGTAATTTGAAACATTCCAGCCTGCCAAACCTGCTGCTTCCCTCAGTGCTTTCTTCCGTTTCCCTTGTTTCACCCGGTGGAGGTCACTACCATATTCAAAAATGACTTCGTAAGAAACACCGCTCCGGCTACGTAGAGTCGAAGGGTTAACGTCGTAAAATACTGGAAAAACCACTTGACCTTTAAAAGCATGGCATTCCATGATTTTGACGAGTTCGTCAAGACACCATGTAGAGCAAATGTAGTTTCCGGAGAAAACAACAATGGAAATTTGAGACACTTCTATTGCATGAAACAGTTCTGTTAGCCGTTGTCCCTTGGAAAGCTTCTCATCGTCCTGAAAAGTGTTGACCCCGGCATTTGCAAGAGCGGAATACAGATGAGAAACGAAATTCTTACGAGTGTCTGGCCCCCGGAAACTGATGAACACATCGTATATCCATCGGGGCTTAGATTTTGAGGATGATGAAGTGTAAGACATTGATTCAATTCGATGAAACAAGACCGAGACGATAAAAGCAAGTTGATTGAATTTGGTGTCGATACGAGTTGTAGGAGCAAGTGAATACATCCTGACTATGTTAATAAAGAAACTGCAACGATGTTATCGGAGCACACAAAGACAATTTCGATATGTTTTTATTTTCTTTCGCTCTCTACGAGGAGTAAAACAATAATGACAGCCGTAATGTTATAGAAAATATACCTAGGTTGTTTCGGCTCATGTCTAAGGGTCTAGCAAAGATGACAACGAGGCTTTATTCGGAGGAGTTGTTGACGTTGGACAGCTAAAACAACTTAAAAGGGAATTCTGAATAAGACGTGTGGATTTTATTTATACCTTTAAATGTAACAAATTTTAGTATTAGAGATCAATACTATAGAAGTAACAAAACCATAGTATATGAACAGTAGCAGCTTCTTGATTTCAGCAGCGACAATACCCTAAAAGAGCTATCGGACAAATAAAAATAATTAGAACAGAACATGGAAGAAACATATCATTCGAGAAAGAATTTCAGGGAGAATATCATACCATACTTTATGCCTTCCCTCCCCGATACAAAAATGATGAAGTTAGATTCTCTATTAGATTTATACGTGTTTTTCTTTTGCTATGTCTTCAAAATACATTAGTAAGTGGTGTACCACTATTTATTATTAGTGTAAATTTTTACTGAAATAACTTCATGAATTATTACTTCATATGTTATCTCACATAAAAATGTTTTGGTGTTAATTGTTTCCTCTATTATTTGTACTTTTAATTTTATTGTTTGGCGTATTATTTATATAAGGGAGAGTTGATTTTGAGATTTGTAAAAAGTAAATATCATTTCGAAACTAAATTTAATAAAAATTAAAAGTTATACTTACTCCAAAATTATTGTTTCCTTACAATTAGTGAAAATTCATACATTTATGAAATAAAAAACTAAAAATTTATAATTATAAAACTAAATATAAATATTTTTTATAATTTTAATGTATATAATTTTTATTTATTTTTTAGAAATTTTTTATCATAGATAATTATTTTAGCTTAAAAAATTAGTTAAATAAAAAATACGATTAAATTAAAAGAAAAGCCACTCGAAGGGTAAAATTAGTAAAATAATTATTATAGTTTAAAAAAATGTTACTTAATAAGAGATAAAATTGAAAAAATAAATGTATACACATATAAGTTGAATCCATTTTCTATAATTACTAGAGTAAACGCATTTATTATCGTGTTTGTGTGTACATATTTTTTAAATATATATGATATCATATTAGTAAGTGATGATATTATAAGATTATTAAGTTAATATATAAAATAAATTTATATTTATTAAAAACAAAATTTAATAAACGAGGAAAAGAAGAGAAAATAACTTTTAATTAACGAAAAAAATAAGTAACTATTACAATAGTCTTATAAAAAAACGAGTAAAAATAGTTATTAGTCTTTAAAAAATAAATAAATAATTATATTATAAAGAATAAATTAGAAATAAATAATTGTGGATACAAAAGAGAGAATGTGTGTGTGTGAGTGTGTGTATACGAGAGAATATATATATATATATATATATATATATATATATATATATATATATATATATATATATATATATATAATAAAAAAAATATATATTATTTATAAAACAATATATAATAATATATTTTTGTAGATAATTTCATTTTATCTATGAAAAAAGTTTGTAAACAATATTAAAATTCATGGGTAACGAACAAAGAAATTACATACAAAAATTTCGTAGATAAACATAATGAGCTTTGACTATAATTTTTCATACGAAATGTTACCTACGAAATTATATGTAGAAAATAAATATCATAAAAAAATATATAAAAATTACATGTAAAAGAAGTTACCTACGAACATAACTCGTATGTAAATTATATTTTTTTTATTAAACTTTTCTTTCTTGCGTTTCATTCCCTCGCTCTGATTTCTCAATCCTTCTCTTTTACTTTTTTATCTTAGGTTTCTCTTCACAAACCATTTACTCTCATTAGGGTTTTTCACCCTACTCACAACTTCAATCCTCTCATTTCAAAATTACTCGATCCCAAACCCACTCCCTCCCGATTTACTCTCAGTCTTGCATTTCCAAATATTTTTGTGTAACAGATGAGTCGATTGGACATAATCGATTTTGCTAGTGTTCTTCGCTGCTTCAAGTAAGATTTAGTATCATCGTAGTCATTCTTCTTGCCTTTCTCTTTAGAAATCTCACTTTTCGATTCACATTTGTTTCCTATGGGTTGCAATTCCATTATGGCCTTGAGGGTAGTGTTATTGTTGGCTTTGTGTGTGCTTCCCATGATGGATGCGACCATTCGCCCAACCAAGAACCCTTTTTGCGTGAAGGGTTGCGTCTACTATGATTGTTTCCGTGCTGGTTTCGAGAACTCTGCAACCACCTACATTGATGGTGCGACGGTTATGTTGCAATGCAAAGCTTGTGAGCAGTCCTCACCCTGAATGCAGGGAAGTGACCCCTGGCCATGACATAGCCCTTGTTATTCTCACTTGCTACAATGGCATTGCCTTCGACGATAGGTATGTCAATGCCATGGGTTTCATGTCTCAGGATTTTGTTGCTAGTTGTGATGAGGTCCGGTGCTCAAGCAATACCAGGAGTTCGACAATGAGAACTAATTAATTGTCTATTTAGTTCAATCTTGATGTGGAGTGTTATCTCGACATTTTCATATTATGTTATATATAATATATGTATGTGGATCCTACTTAATATTATGTTGCATCTTGAATCTTTTTCTTAAAAGAGTTTTGTAGAATATTTTATGCCTACTGAGATGAATATTGTGTTGCCATTTACAGAGCTAAATATAACTGGAGAAAAAATGGAAAGTATGATAGCTCCAAAATTTAAATGGTGGTTCGTGAATATACTGCGTCTAAAGTACCTTAAGCAATTGAATGTGGACATAGACTATTTATAAGCATTCTTTCCTCGACTGAAATATGTAGAAATTAAACAAATCTCAAACCATTCATACATATTGAACATGAATGGGTTGATCAATGGGATTTCATGTTATAAAATGTTGTGTATATTTAATTTCTTCTCTGATACTTATAGGCTTATAGCTTATGTCATAGGCTCATAGCATTGCTTTGTATAGATTTTATTTCATGATTAATGGTAACTAGAATTTATACTCTGATATGAACAATTTCATGCAAGAGATTTTTTTGTTCCTGTTTATGTTTGAACATTGTTTCAACTAAATATGGGAATTTCTCTTGCAATATATAATACTTGGACTTGTAGGTTTGAACATTGATACATAAATATTGGCTAATCCCAAAAGGAAAGAAAGAGAAGCAACAAAATGTGAGATCCTTATTGTTTTTATCCTTTTTCTTGTTATCCTTGTTCTTATTCAAAACGTGAGATATCCTTTATGTAATCTTACCTTTTCTTCTTTGTGGTACGATAACAGTGTCTGTGCACTAATCTATTATTCCATATCCACTTTGTATCCAAGGTAAAAAAGATATTATGCTATCTATGAAGAAATCCATCTTTAGAAAATAAAACAAATTTTATTTTTTGAAACATTCCTACACTACAAAAGAAAAGCTAAATTGTGGAGGTTTTAATTTCGTTTAGTGGGAGTTTTTACCCTCCACAAAATAATTTGTAGGGGTTTTTCAAACCTCCACAGTTAGGTTCCCCACAAGTTATTTGTGGAGGTTTTCTATAACCCCTGGTATCATGTTTATATTGTGGAAGTTTTTTAATGGAGGGTTATAACCTCTCTTATTCATTACTATTATTTTGTAGAGGTTTAAAACCTCCTTTATTTTCATAAACCTATTTGATTCCAAAATTCCTATTTTTCATTTTTTTTTTGTGGGGGTTAATACCCTCCTCAATTTGAGAATTATACTGTAAAAATTTTAACCTGTTTCGTTTGTATTATTTAATTTGTAGATTTAATCCTGTATTTTTCTTGCATTATTCAAATCTCATAAAAAAATAATATTTTGTTTGTAATTAGAATTTCCTATTATACTTGACAATGTATGTCATCATTTGAGGTACTTATATTTTTACATCAACAATATTTTTTGTAAACTTCAATCAAATACTTCAACCAAAGTTCTCAAATATATATCTTTAGAACTTTTGATTCTCAAAATCAACATTTTAACATAAAAGCAATTTAAATTGAAACAATTACAACTTAATCCATAGTTACTCAAAGTTCATAATACACTAAAATAGTTTCATCCTAAAAAACATCATCAACACCCTAAATGTTGCTACCACCAGATGATCCTCTTGTACCCATAGAAGACTCAGGCTCATTTGCATCACCAGTTTGCTGAAATTATAAAAGATAAATATTAGCTGTAAGAAAGACGTCAACCTCAAATCATGAAATCAACATGCATATACTAAAATAGTTTATTACTAGATCATTGACCTGCACAAAATCATGATTATTTGGTATCGATGATTAACTCACACCGATACAATATAATTCTTGTATCAAAAATCACATCACAAATAAGTACCAAGATAATTAGTTTCCAAAGGCTAGACATAACTTACTTGTGGTTGAGGATCAAAGAAGGCAATTAATTCATCAGGGATCTTTCCTTCCTTCATTATCATGTAGGCTTTTAGTGCTTAAATCCGAAAGTCGAAATCTTGTATTTCTAAATGAGTTAGTAGGAGCTGCTCCTAAACCCATGCATCGCACCCTCCCAGAATGCTCTGGGCCTAACACTTTACCAACAACATCATTAGGGGAAACCTTTGATTCATCATTAGTGCTTTGAGTCAAACCCACTTCAATTTGTTCCTATAGGCATACAACAATATGTAGTGAAAACGCTAAACATTGAAGGAAAATGCACGAAAATATCATATTATGGTACAACTAACCGATATAGCCTTTGCCGCATCATTTACAAATGATCCATCCTTTCTTTTATGAGTATCAATGTATAACTTTCCCCGACTAGGCAACTGTCCAGTTTCCAAAAACTAAATAAAAAGAGAAGTTAAGTTAAATAGTAAAAATTAAAAAATAGTAAAGTGTCATGTTAACTAATATCATTACCATCTCATGTCTTCTTCTTGACATAGGTTTAGAACCACCGGTATGAGGAATTACTTGCTTTTTGCGATTTTCTCTATTTTTTTTACAAATCTCCTATTCCAAGAAGTAAGTGTCAGGCATGCCTATTTTCCCAGACCATCTTTCAAAATTAATTGGAAACAAATTACAATCAATTGCTAATGTACCACAATATCCTGCAAGCACGCCTTGTCCTTCACCAATTGTCATGCCTAACTCATCAAAGTCCACAATGATGCGTTCCCCACGAGGTAAGTTATTTACTTCTCTGACCTTCACCTTAATTTTCTTGATAACTCCTTCTAAGTCTTTAACCATAAAACAACTTACTTAACCATAAGTAAAATTTTAAAAATTATGGTCATGTAAAAATAAATATGACATATACCTATTGCATGAACAGTCCAATATGATGAAGATTCACGTCGAGCATGTTTTGTAGATGTTTCAGGTTGTTGTGAGTTCTCGGTGGGCAATGAGGAATCTATTGGCGGTGTTGTGCTTATTGAAGTGTGTGATGAGGTTTCATTTGTTGGTGCAGGATTTGTTGATGGTAAAGAATTGGCTGGAGGCTGAAGTGATGATTTCTGTGGATTTCGGAAACGCTTCACCTTTGGCATGGCTACATATATTTATGAGAAACCAAAAGTGAATCACAACAATGAAAACTAGATATTAAGAATGCATGGGGATTATCCACGAGGAAAAAAAGTTTATTCAGTGAAACTGGGTCAAAGTATCTAGAAATTAATAACTTAGTTTAAGAGTATTATGCAGTCTTAAGAAAGTAAGGGATTGAGAATTTTTGACAATATTTATTTCATGCTTCAAATCAGGAAAAAAGAATAATATAGCAAAGACTCAATGTTCTAAAAGAATCTTCGGTCACACCACAAAAAGTTGAAAATAAATGCTACAATTTTGTTAAATCATATGTTAGGTCAGTAAGTCATGTTTGAAATAGAGGAAAAAAATAATCAAATGAGTGGGGAGGGTAGGGAGTCTGACATAGGAATCATGCAGTGTGGCCAAAAGAGTGCGGCCAAAAGAGAGGAAAGGAGTACATACGAAAGGTGGGTAGTTCTAAATCAAGGAAATTAGATAGTATTTAGGAAAATCAAATCCAAGGGTGAGACTTACCTGCAGCTTGATCACTTTCAGCATGGGGGAGTACAATAGGAAAACTAAGTGAAATCCAAGGGTGAGTACCCTCAAACCTATTTCATTACAAAAGGAGTACATCAAGGTCATTCTTTGGCAGATGCTCAGTAAATTGACATTAACCAAGTTAATTTTTTCACATTTGAGACAGAAAACCAAAATGTACTGGACACATGTACAATACCATATAATATATACATATGGTAAATTTTAGATGTTACAACACACCGACATCACTGTAACATAATATATAAAATTAATATAAAGCCCAAATCATAAATTAAAGGGGTGAATCAAAATTTCAAAACTGTATGAATCACTATAAACATAATAAAATACTCATTCAATTGATGTGACATTCCTATTTATATTCGTACACAGTCTGGTTAGTTTAGCAAGGTCAAACTGAGGTTGCAGGGGACTTGGCTAGCATTTTTTCACTCACTTTTGGTCTTTTTAATACACTACTTTTAAAGTAGTAATGTTTGAGCTTATGATGTACACATTATTGTTTTTTCTCTCATGTTTATCCTCAGCTATCTTAATTAAAGTCTTATTTTATCCTCTCTCAAACAAAAGCCAAAAAGTATTATACATATTTCACTTACAAAATTAAAAGTTCACACTTATAGATGTTGTGGCATGTTACCATTACATTATTATCTTGATAAAAGATACTGCTGAGTCTAGAGCACCAATATGTCTAGAGGAACACTTGTAAAGTAAACATGGAAACATAAGCAATACATGAGAATGCATGGAATATATTTATTTATAAGGAAAAGAAAGCACAAGCCATTTCATATTTATGTTCTAATTTAGCTTTTTCTATTAAACTTCAAATTCTAAAGTTTTAGATAAAAATAAATTTAAAATAAAACAAAGTATATAAAGCTATAATATTTTAAAATATTATATCAACTAATTTAAATGCTATTTTTAGTCGTACTTCAAATGTAATCAACTAACTTATCAAATATCTCACATAAACTCATCTCTACTATATTAGGTATAGAGTAACCATCTAACCCACTATTTATTATTTTTTGCCAGTCAAATTAAAAAAATTAAAATATACAAAATACATAAGAATATTCAGACCATTTTAGTAATTGAGATTACTTACATTTAAGCAGCAGGGATAAACTACCCAAAATAAAGTAATAGACATAAACATGTCCAATGGGATAAGATAAGCCACAACATATGACGCATTAAAACAAGAGGTGATTTACCTCTTATTATAGCTTTAATCAATAGGAATAAAAAGAAGGAAATATAGCATTAACACACAAGATTAAATTGTCAGAACATTATGCGAAAAAAGTTCTAGTTTACACTTCAATATAAAGGTTAAGGAAAATAGTTTACTCCTTGATTACTTGTTACTTGGTCACAATAAAAATGATAACTCTATATAGTACAAAAGTATCCTGATATAAAAATTCAGTTTTCCATGTATGTAAAATGGAATCACAAAAGCATAAAACATGAAGAAGTTCATGCAAAGGAAGGTGTACATACGAGTATATGCCAAAGTTGCTCAGTACTCCATAGTTAGGAATTTCACCAGAAAAGAAATTGATAGTCGAGTTCCTAATACAGGGAGGAAAAAATGAATCATAAAGTGTAGAAGCAAGCTCAAAGAATCATAAAGAAATAGAGAGAAAAGCAAGGATTGTGATATTATTTGCACATTTAGGTATTAAATTATCAATGCCTCACATATTGAAGGACCAAATTGATGATTAGTGTTGTCTTGGTTTACCCTTTATAGGAACTAAAAACATGATAGCTAACTCTGAGTAAGGCTGTTATAATTTCTGCACATACTTGTTTGTAAAGATGATAGCATAGTCTTTTGAGAGAAACTGAAGAAGTGGTCATGATTATTTTATTATATTTTTCAATTTAAATAGTTCACAGTTAAAAATGAAACATTCACAGATTTCAGTGAGAGAAAAGGAAATAAGGACAAAACAAGCATTGTTGCCATTAAATCTACCCACACTAATAACAGATTAGCACCCAATACAATTGCAGCTATATCACACACTAACTACCTACACTAAAATACAAAAGAAGCACAATAAAGCTTTGAGCAAATCTAATGTAGAAGCAAGTATTCCTTCTCTTCTTTTCTCTCTCTTTATTGATAAGATATTACTACTTAATTACCAACCCCAAATGTTTAAATTGACTTTTGATTATATAAAGACAATTTACAACTATCCCAAGACTTTATTTGCCTATTTTCTTTATTAGGAATTGAACCCTAAAACTTCATTTTACTTTATTCACATTCCAACCTTTTAAACCAAGTTGATAGGCTTAGATTCTCGCAACACACTAAATAACAAACAGTATATGACAAAGAGGGAGAATAGTGGCATTTGATCTCATCACTTTGCAGCATGGTGTAGACCTACCTCACTTGAAGGGAACACTGTCACAGCTTATAGAATTTGATTATAGAATTTGATGATTCACTTGATGAAAGTACCAAGTGACTGTAACAGAAAAAATCATGATGGATAACATAAAAGCACTGCAATTTATAGGAAATTAATAAATACTTCTTTAGGAGTGAACCATTTCACTTACAATGCTTTTATATCAGAACAATTGGTAAGTTCACAGGTCAGACCTAATAGATGAAAAAAAATGCTTTAGATAGTTAAAGTTCACAACTAGAATGCATTTATTCTCCCCCACAAAAAGGAAAAAAAAACTAAACAAAAATTATAGAAGAGAATTTGTAGCAGAGAAAAAAAATAAGAGATTCATAGTTCTAACCATCCAGGGTGAGAGCAAGAGAAGAAGGACTGAAAACAACAGAAACCACCTGTGGAGCCTTCAATATATGCTATCTGTTGCAAAATTGATTCTGACAAAATTAGGTTTATAAACTCTACAAGGACAAATTGGTTAACATCTTAATTATTGAGAAAAGTCAACTAAGAATATGAAGCAGAAAATTCTAAAGAAAATTCTTGACACCATTAATTCCAAATACTCAATTGCTCTATCCATCTTTTTCTATTGACAAAACCCATGAAGCAATGGATTGTAACTCAAGGAATTTGGCACACAACCATGCTTTGGCATTTTCTCCAAGACATCAATAGCTCTTCCTAGTAACCATTTCCGGCACAAGAAGTTAATCAAGATATTGAAAGTAACAACACTAGGGACACAACACTAGTTCTTATTTCCATCAGTTCTGTTTGAGACTCTCTCATACCCACTTACAAAAAACTATACTAATAACAATCTCTTCTTCCTGCAGGTAGTTGGAGATTCCATTGCGTTGGGTGTAGGACTGTTGGGTGTAGGAGCTTCATTTGCAGGAAAAGCTTATGGATAAATTGGCCAAGGATTACCCTTGGCTGCTTCTGGTTTGGCAATAATAATGGGTCTCAATCTTCTCGAGGTACTATTTTATTGCACTTTCATTTCTCTGTATTAGTTTTCGAACTTGCTTGTGTCCATTAAAGAAATTTCTACTTAATTTAGAGCTGGGAGGAAATAAACTACTAGAAAATTTTAGTTGTAACAACATATGCAGATATACTTTGAAATCGTTAGGAAGCCAGAAATGGGTTATAAGCTTTTAGGGGGGAGATGAAACAAACAGAGCAAGTCTACTCTCTAGACCTGATCCTGTCAGAAATAGTATCCTGAATTTTGTACACAAGTCTAGTTGGTCTTGAGAATAATAATAATAATTAGCAACTGTAAGAGTTCCAAAATTGGAATTTCAACTTCACAGATGTCTAGACATGGACGTCTTGCAAGCTACCTGAATTAGTCCCCACTACTTTATGGTATTGCTCTCTTTTTTATGTCTAACAATGTTTTCTTATTTGTGTTTGTTTTCTAGCATTGGTATTCTACCTGGGTACTAAGAATTTTGTATCATGGGTGCATAGATACATTTGTATATCCATATGGTTTGCTGGTAACTTTTTCTATCTTATTTCTGTACTGTGATAATTATAATTTCAGTATTCTCAGTATATGGAGAGCATAAGGGTACGGTGTTTAAAGAAATATTTTCTCACTAGTCTTAATTCTCAATTGACAAATGTGAAGGCAAAGGCAAGTATTTGACAATCTCATCACTTGTGCTTCATTCTTCTATTTAATTCTTTGTGATGAGCATCCAAGTAGAAAGACAAACCTAGGGAATTGTAATAGGTGACCATGAAGAATGAGGTGAAGTTGTTGGGAGCATGGCCAAGCTCTTATGCAGACCTTAGTTCTTCTATTATTATCTAAGTGTTTAGGAAGAAAATTTTATGGTGAAGAATTCTACTCTTAGGTGTGCAAGCATACCTGGCTGGGCTTACATTTGAGTTAGCTGCTTCACCTTATAGTACACCTGTTCTGGCAACTCTTCTGGGATATGTTGTTGCATCCAAGGTACATCTTATTAATAACCATTAGGTCTTCATTGTTTATTAGTGGTACATGCTTGCCAAAAGATTTTTGCTCACTAGATAGTTAAAATTCACAACCAGAATGCATTTATTCCAAGCATTTTACAAAGTACCCAGAATGCATTTATTCTCCCCCCCCCCCCCCCCCACACAAAAAAAAAAAAA
>Ga0214544_1008955_pt1 | contig 16164 bp, 6 predicted proteins | sample CNSS3metaG_FD_160074 | JGI IMG/M metagenome (GOLD analysis project Ga0214544, IMG submission 160074) | Root nodule microbial communities from cowpea collected in UCLA plant growth center, Los Angeles, California, USA - CNSS3 | ecosystem: Host-associated > Plants > Roots > Nodule | place: USA...
GTATTATATGAAAGATTATAAATACATATTATATGTTTATTGTTGGTTTATTGTTTAATATGTAATTTGTAATAGTTCATTTAGTAGTGTAAATCTACTAAATTATAATGTTTCATTTTTTTTATAAGAATAGTTTGTCTTTAGGATGATATGAAAATTGTGGATTTTTTTGTGTATAAATGTTTAAGTTTACACATTTTTGATTTTGATGAAAAATATTTGATCTGTTTGAGAGATTTAACAAAAAAATGTCATATTGTATCAATTTTTAAAATTCAGTACCAAATTAAAATTTTAAAAAATTAAATGATCAATTTGATATTTTTGAATAAAAATAGAATTATAAGAATAATTAAACCTGAAATAAATTTCATCGGTTTTGAAAAACAAATATATATATATATATATATATATATATATATATATATATATATATATATATATATATATATATATAAACTCGATCCATCTTAATTTCCTGATAATTTTAGTTGGGTCACGAATTTAAATATATTTTCACATCATGTGTGATGATCTTAGTCATACATCATACTTATGCCAAAAACAAGTAGAATACAATTTAAAGCTAAAAAAACGAAATTAAACATTTGTTCCGACCTTAATTCGAGATAGCATCACTTTTGCTTTAAAGTTTAGCGATTTCGTTATGGTGTTAAAAAATATAACATAGTTGAAGAAAGTACAAAGTAAAGAGTACAAAGTACGTGAGAACAAAATTGATGTCGTGAGCACTTACATAATATTGCCACCAAATGCGCGAACATAGAAACAAAGCTTACTCAGAAATTTGTTGCTGGTGATAGTTGAAACACTCAACTGGAAATAGACACGATAAGCCAACTTTATGAGTTCATGACTCACCAAGAAACTGATAACTACAATATAAAACAGACACTTTCTACTATTTTATATGTTCTTTGGAAAAAATAAGGAGGGTAGCGTAAGAAGTTGAAACAAATGAACAAAGAATAATATAGTACCAATTATCATGTTATCTAATGAGAGTGACTTAGCTAGAATTTTGGAACGTGGAGGTAGAGAAAGACTCGTGGAAACACAAATATTTGTTTGTATTTGATTTGTGGAGCTTTGGAAACTATATAAATATTTTATATATTTATATATATATATATATATATATATATATATATATATATATATATTTATTTATTTATAATAACTCCTTCTACAGGGACACTATGATATTTTTTTTTTCAAAATATTATAAAAAAAAAACTATTGTAATGTATAAAGAGAGTTAGAGTGATGTTGTTTGAATAGCTAAAAAAATTAATATAAGGATAAAAAGAACTATACATAGTTGATGTAATTTATGATAGTCTTTTTTTAGTACATTTTTTTAATATATTGCTTTTATTTAAAATTTAAGAAAAATCATTTAACTGTGTAGGTTTCACTTATTATTTTATAAGTATGTCTTCTGATTAATTTTATATTAAATCTTATTGAATAAAAGACTATAATTGGACACCCTAACAATTACACCAGCATTGCTTAAAAATTAAAATAACGATGAAACTCGGATATAAAGAGAGGGAATAAAAGAAATAAAGCCCGTGAGCTCATACTTGAAATTCACTATTTCTTTTCAAGGCTTTTACTTCTTGTACCCTCACATCTTCTCCGCGCACCCCTGAAACTGTGAAATGATATTTTGTCATTCATAAAATAACTTTTAGATTACAACAAATTTTTCGGAATTTTCGAAATAATATTTTCGGAATAATTTTTTTAGAATAAAATTGAAATAAAAATTTTCAAAACATGATTTTCGAAAGTTAATTTATGTGCTCTGAAATAATTATTTTTGGAATGAAATTTTTAAAATTAGCTTTTTGATACTCATATAATGCCTTTTAAAATGAATTTTCTGAAATATCCATTATGAAATATTTTTCAGATAGTTTTTCGAAACAAGTTTTTTCTACATTTTCTCTCTTCTTCTTACTGTATAATATTTTTTCTTTCCTTCTTCCTCCGCATTAGTTATGCGACAGTAGTAGTGAAAGCGGTGGCCGTGATGTTGTGTTTGATGAAGGGTGTTTAAGTCTTTTTACAGCACTGTGGGAGTGCAGTTAGTAATTGCAGGATTGGAAGAAGCAATAGCCTCTTTTGGATCAGAGATTTAGGCCTGGGAAAGATAACCTAATGGGGTATGAACTAAGAATATGGCCCAATCTTATTGTTTTTCGCTGATTCGATGCTATTCAGTTTCCATTTTATGTACAACGAAAAAGAAAAATCTTCTTTTCTGTTATATTAAAATAAAAAATAAAAAATAAAAATAGGCCTTTTTATTCTCTTTTTATACAAAAAGACATAAATAAATACAGAGAAAATAGGAAGGATCAAACGTGAATATCACTGGCCATAATATTTTCTGAAAAAATAGTAAGAAAATAAATATTTAAAGAACAACCCACATGCCCATATATATATATATATATATATATATATATATATATATATATATATATATATATATATATATATATCCTTTTCGAATTAAATTTAGCTTATTCATTTTAAAATGCAAAACATGCATTTTCTATATTTTATCTATTTTTTCTTGTGTGATTTTTACTAGCAGGCACATAGTAAATATTTTATTTTCACACTCTTATTATTTCTACGTAGTTCTTCTACTTAATTTACGTTATAGAAATTTAAATAAATAATTACTACTAACTTTACTTTTCATTGATGTAAACTCTCTTTTCTTTCTTTCTATCTTGTTATTGGCGTCACTTTTTTTTTCGTTTTTTTTTGTTATGTTTTGGGCTTACCATATGGGCCGGCCTTGTTATACCCTTCATATTACGTTACTTAAAATCAATATTTTTTTATAAAAAACAAAATTACAAACATAACCTAGTTTTAATGTATTGAAAATCTATTCTTCTGTTTTTTTTTGTTCTAACGACTATTTATGTAAACAATAATCTAAACAAGATGTCAGTGATAATGTAAAACATTGGAGAAATTGAAAAAGGGTTTTCTATAATTTTTTTTTTACCAACAAAACTCATGGAAAATTGAAGGTATCTATTCTTTGCTATGACAAAAGTTAAATTGAACATAAAAAGTGGAATCAGTTTAGCTTATCGAGAAACTTCTTAATCTTTAATTATTTATTTAAACTAATGAAAATGTGAAGTATCCAAACATTGGAAGTCACTAGATAGAAGCATGTGAGCTAATGACTAGCATTTACCTTTAAATAAATACATAATCTATACTTAAATAATCATGTGAAAGTGACTCCATATTTTATTATTCAAATATTATTATTATAATATATAAACTATAGTATTATTTCTATTTGTGAACCTTTCATTCTAGATGTCAACCTCGCACTACCACTCAAACATTATTCCAAGTCTTTTTAGATTCATCATAACTTTGCTTTTAGGTTAGATTTTTTTTTTTCACACATAAAGTTTATTATAAGTGTTAAATTTCTGTCTATGAAGAAAATTCCCTAACAAAGTAATTTATATAATCCATGATAGCATTATGTAACTGTTGACATTGCTAAAAAAAGTGCACCGAAACTGTTTTTCTATGTTAATCATCATTATGGCTTTTTATATGAATGATTATGTGAAGAATTTATTGCGAAATTGTAGAGTGGGTGAACTGTTTTCACCTTAAATGTCCTTATAAAAGCAAGTTGAACCATCCAATGTTGTTTTTTAGGATTGGTTCAAGAGTTGACATATTAAGAACTAAAAGAAAATTGTTTAAGTGAAAAAATAATTGAAAAACAATTATTTTTATCATCACTTAATTAATGAATAATTTATATTAAAATTTTGTTATCATTAAATTATCCGTGCAAAAAATTAATTGATAAAGAACAAAAACGGTAACAATTATTTATGTATTTAATTATATAGATTTGAAAGATCAAAATAATGGGTCCATTGCATGTCAATTCCTGTTATAAAGTAGACTTATGTCGCCCCACAAACACAGCGGAACACTTTTAAGACACGATAAATCTCTTTTATAATAATAATAATATTATTATTATTTCTTGAATGAAAATATTAAAAATATGTCTCGGCTTATTTTTGTTAAATAAAAAAATCACATCAGACTAAGTGATTTAATAATAAATAAAATGACAAATTCAAAATTTGTTATAATAAGTTTTTAATTAGCTTTTACTTCAACTTAAATTTTCCATATATAAAATTTTGTTTCTTAGTTCCAATATTTCGGCCAGGTTGTTTTTGTGTGTTTTCAACCTAATAAAAGTTGACTATTAAATAAAATTAGCAATGTCAAGAAGAATGAATAATTAGAGCGATTAATGATGAGATTAATTTCTTTACAAAATAATATTAATGTATATATAGATAAAAAATGTCAAAAGTTTAATATTGTATCTCAAATTTAGATTCTTTATTAATTTTTTGTGTGTTATTCTCTGTTAAATATTAAAAATATATTGTGTTGATATTTCAAATATTTTTTTAATATATTTTAAAACAAAGTCAAAATTAATGATAATTAGTATATTATGAAAATACAATAAATAAACAGCATAAATAAACTTATAGAAAATCTAAATTTGCTGAGAACGAAAAAATACTTAAGAGACCAGAGAGCAAGAGAGATAGAGTTTTATTTTTTTCTCCAACTACAAGCTTTTCTTGATCTGTTAGTTTAAAAATTAATTTTATAGTATTGTTAGTAGGTGCCAATATAGTTCCAGGAAAATAGAAAATGGAAGTAGTTACATTTTGAAGTTGGTTTTATGATGAGTAATTCACTTTTTTTGTTAGTTTAAAATATAGTTAAAGATAAAATAAAAGTGTAAAATGTGTATAAAAAATAAAGAATCTCATGTTATAGATAATTGTTGTCCGTTTAATATTGTTTTAACAATGAAAAATCAAACACAAATTTGATATTATACACTATTATGTATTGTGCTATACTGTGCTATAGTTAAGTCTATTTATCATTCAGTATAATAAAAAAAAACCTTAAATTATATTAAATTGAGTTTTTTTTTATATATTTTTATCCAATCTAATATAACTCATTTTTACTCATATTTATGTTTTTAGACCAAATTAGATTTATCTAACCCAATAAAATTCCCATCATGAGGTTAATATTACTCCGTACAACTTCAATTATTGATCTGATTTTAATATCCTAAGAAGCATGCAATAAATGAAAATAAAAAAAGAATTGGCAAAAAACAAAAATGAATATAATAAATATATGGGGAACTTGCAAGTATACGTGTTGAAACCCTAATGAGTGTGGGTGTGGGGTGGCTGAAATTGATATTGTGATTTTAGAAGGCTAGAATTAGGTAGGGGTTATTGTAGGCGTGCTTCACGTGAAGTTGCAATCTTTTGAGATCCTTACAAATCAAAATTGTTCAGCCACTTTTGTTGGAACACTTTTGCAGAGTGCAAACGTTAGGAATTCAAATCATTCAGATCACTGTTTTTCAGCCTTGTGTCTGGTTAGACAATATTTTAACAAGTAAAAATTAAAGTTTATCTAACAGATCTTTTACCAAATTAAAAAAAAAAACAAATAGATCCAACATACTTTATTTTCTAAATTATATCAGCAAGGTTAAATTTCCTGATGTACGTTAAAGAAGGGAGACATCTTGATGTTGAAGTTTTTTATGATGTTCAAGTTAGGTTTTTCTATAAATAAGTGTCTCACTTAGAAAGTTTTGTACGTGTCTTGTAAGTCTTACATGTGTAAAGCTAAGAATTAACTATTTTAATCAATGTGATAATCTACAAGTCTTAAATTGGGGTGCATTTTCATCATTTTCAAACATAACTATACGAGTTGTCACCGATTAATCGATTAAGCTACATGTTAATTGATTAAAAATTTAATTAGTTGGATGATATTCACTTTATTTAGATGTGTCAGTTTGTATTTGTTTTTAAAAAAATGTCAATTGAATATCAATTTTTGAAGAAATGCATCAATTAAGTTCTTTTCAGGAAAAAATTATTAACACCGTTAATGATATTGATATTTAAAGTCACTTACAAAATTAAATATTGATATTTATATCAAAATTTAGTAGTAAAAGTCATGAATTAAGTTAACGACTTTAGTAACTTTTGTTTGAAAAGGACCTGATTAAGACACTTTTCCAAGAGTTAAAACTAGATTTACACATTTTTAAAAGCGGATTCCAAACTGATATATTTAAACAGAAGTAAATATCATATCATCTGACTAATTAAACCTTAATTATATTAAGATAACTGAGGAAGTATTTATTCCGGAATTAATCGGTTAAGTCCAATTATAATAAATTAACTTTGTAAATTGGTAAAGGTACAGCTTTCGCAAAATTAAATGATTAGGTACTTAATATAGTTGATTAAACCAGAAACATGAACCAAGTAGGTTTTCGCAGTTAATCGATTAGACCTAATATTAATCGATTAATATAAATTTCATCTAGTTCATGGATTTTGTGAAAAAAAACAAATTAATCGATTAGACTTTTAAGATAATTGATTAATTTATGCAGTTATGCTAATTTATTAAAATCTTGACATCCTTTTTCATTTGATTAATATATTTCGCTAAGTATCTTATAAAAAAACAAATTCGTTTTAAGATAAAATATTAACATATTTCGCTAATGATATTTTATTGGTTTGTTATTGTACTCCATCATTAATTTTCAACTTCTAACTAAACAAAATAATTTAACTATGTTTTATCTAATTTACTTTTCCTTGTGTAACTTAACTGGCAAGAATTTAAGTTTAGATTTCATAGATTTTATATTTAACATTAATTTATTTTCGAGGAATCTACACAAAAGCAATATCAGTTTAGTGTAGCCATTGGCTTCTTCAATAAAGTAATAGAAAATTCAATGTTATAGGTTATAATTCCAATGTAGTAATTTGAGACACCTATTAATTTAAAATTTTTCATCTAAATTATGGAAAATATTTTTCCAATGTTATATTTCTTGTAGTTTTTATTTTAATATACGTTTATTTATCATTGTATTTAAAAAGCTGGTAGTAGGAAAGGAAGAGAAAAAGTATATTACATAAATGATTTTTTAACGAAAGATTTCATATTAAATTTAATCATGTAAAAAAATTATCAAACACGTAGAAATTAGTATAAAAGGGTGTGAAGGTAAAGTCCATTTTCCCTTCAATTTAACCCATTTTACATCATATTTACACTTTTTTACATTTTTTTATAATGTAAAAAATATCTATGTTATATCTGAAAAGAATAAAAAAAAACTTGATTTATATATGTTGAAGTGTTAAAATATTGTAATATGATTCATATGGTATTTTAAAAATCTAATAAAAATTCATAAATATACAAACAAGAAAAAGAATGAAATTTAAATGTTCCATCCTTTATCTCAACCACACACCAACAGTGTATTCTGAACATATTTAAAATGAGTTGGTGTTAGGTGTCTGCAAAGTATTGTATTTACGAAAATATGTGGCCAACTTGTCACATGCAGAAAACACGTGAATAGAGATTTTATTTTAATAAAGTATAAGTAATTAGGATTAACAAACATGTATTAATTTATATTATTTTCCAATAACAATTGAAGCATATGAATCTGCTTCTTAAACTAGTTTTAACCCATGATACATTTATATTTTAATTTATCTCACGTATCTATGTTAACATGTATACGTATCAGATATGTATCTATCTATATATATATATAAATGAATGAAGTATCTAATATATAGATCTAACGATAAATGAATGAAGTATTTAATATATAGATCTAACGATGATAATTTATAAAATTTTATGTTGAAAATATTTAATATATGTGATTTAAATTTAGATCCACATAACAATAATAACATATTTATTATGTTTAAAAAAATTGTGTATTTTTTAATATGTATATATAATGTATTGTGTCCTTATTATTTTTAAAATAATCGTATTAACGTATTTGATATATGTCATATATTATACAAGTATATTGTGTATCATAGATTTAAAAAAATCACAAGTACGATGAAACTTCTATATGATTCTCTTAATTATGTATTTTTTTTATATTGTCATAATTAAAATTTATTTGTACATGTCACAGATAAAAAAATAAAGATAAAGTAAAATTTAATTATTTTTCATTCTTATTCAATTTATTTAATTTAATTTATTATATAAGTTTATAAACTTTTTTTCATAATAATGTTAAATATATTTTGAATTCATAAAATAAATTTAAATTCTTAGAATGTCTTCGTTTTTGTTTTAAAATCTTAATTGGGTCTTCATATTTCGTCCAAAATGTGTCATAATTTTTTAAAACGTGTTCCAATTTATCCCTTCTGTTAATATAATACTGACGACATTAATTATGTGCCACATATCAGCTCTTTTTTTAAAAAAAAAGAAAAACAAATGCCACATTTTAAATTAAGATTTTGTCATGTATGAGTTCATGATTTTTTTATCTTTTTATTATTAAAAAATTTGTCATGTTTCAACTTAAAATTTTGTCACGTGTCATTATTCTTTCTCAAAAATTTTCAAACACATCCTAATACAAGTCCATCCAAGGTAAAAATTAAACTAAATTATTCTTTAAGAAAAAGATTAATATAATTATACTTACTTTAGCACTAATTTCATCGAAATTGTAATGCTCCTCACATAATTTTTGTGTATCCTAACAATCTGTGAAGTGATTACATTTTTTTCATCTTTCTTTTGTTCCAAAAATGGTTGATTTTGAGAAAGCAAAAACCACTGAATCTGGACATGGAAAAAGAGATAAAGAAATATTAAAATAAGAAGGAAGTGGGAGAAGTGGAATAAAAATAAGATTGAGGATTAAATAAAAATAAAAGTTTGATTAAAAAAATGTTAGTGGGAGAAAACTACAGGAGAAATGTTAATAGAGTACTTTCCATGAATGGAAGAGAAGCATCCACGTCAGTGTTGGATTCAACCTCGTACGTCTTGCCGACAACGAATCCATAAAAAAGTAAACCAAACCAAACCTACTATCCTATTTAGCTTCACTCAAATTCAACCTTTACATTGTTTATTCCTAAATGGAAAAGACAATGATACTTTAACCTACTTTTTTTGACCCACTTTTAATCCACCACTTCAATTACCATTAGATCATCACATCACATCACTAAAAAAAATAAAAAAAGATGATCTAATGGTGATTAAAGCAATGGGTTAAAAGTGGGTCAAAAAAAGTGGGTTAAAATATCATTTTTTAAATGGAAATTACAACACTCTAATGTCCTTGTCAACATCTTCAAATTTCTATACATGTTTGAAATATAGTTAAAAAAATTAATTTTAGTCGAATGAAATTTAAAAAAAAAATTAATAAAAAAGTTTTATAATTTTATTTTGAAAACAATTCACAAATTAAAATTTAATGAAACAGACCAAAAGTATGTCAAATATTTATGACTTTCAATATAAAATAAATTTGGATTTGATCTGGCAGACAGAAAATCAAACATATATACTAATTAATCACTTATTTTGTATTTTAACACGCAAATTCTTTCACGATCTATAATCAATTTCACACAAAAATTGCTAAAATAATATATTTAAATTATTTTTCGTACAAAGTTAAAAAATTTACTATCTACATACATATTGTAAAGATCGTAAAAGTATGAGAGTTTTGATTTTTTAACGCACGTACTAATACTGTATCATTTTTATTTTCCATGTAAATAATGGTATAAATAAGTGTCTTTCTTAATCATCAGTAATATTGATTTTGATTTTATTTTTATGAAAAATATGATAAATAAAATTACAGAGTGATACTAAAACTATTCTCGTTTGAATAAAACCCCAAGAGAGAAAAAACCCTCTTTTTCTATTTGAATTAGGTTAAATATATATATTTTTTATTATATTTCATAAATTTTGATGCAAAATTATAATTTATTACTTTTTAAACATTGATATAATTTGGTTTTAAAATTTTAAAACATTAAAAAATATAATTATTGTAAGCTAATTATATAATTTCTTTTAATATGTTAAAAGATATTTCACGTTAGTATTTAATCGGTATTTAAATTGTTTATATTATTTGATACGTTTCAGAAGTTAAAAAAATTATATTTATTTATTTAAAAAATTTAAATTAAAATATTTTCAAATTTTAAAATAGAAACAAATATTAACTTCATATTTAATAAAAAAAATATATTTAATTCTTAATATAATATACACATCACATATATATTTTTTAAAAATATAAAATTAAGCATTAATATTTTATCTTGTTTTACATGTTATTATAAAATGAAAAACAAATTTGAAAGAGGTTTTTCATTTGTGTTGAATAAGAAGATAATATAAGGTTTGTTAGAAGCTGTACGACCGGCTATAACCGGTTGGGGTGTCAAATCGAAGTGTTGGGTTGACCGTATTACGAAGGTTACCCGAATTGGAAATGAAAGCTTAGCAAAAGGTTTTAAGGTAGAAGGATTACCGGAAGAGGAACTTGTAATTGTGCGAATAAAAAAAAGCATTATTGCCTCGTAAACCTCGTATTCTGGCTAATATTTATTGCCATTTGCCGAGTTTTTTTTATGTGTTTCCGCTGCCACGTGTAGGTATAGCTTTTTGGTCTTTCCCTATATTTGTATGGTTGGTTGCAGAAAGAAAATTCAGGAAGAAAGGTGGGACCAAAGGCACCTTTCACCCATTATTATTTTGTCCCATCATTCCACTTCGACAAGACATCTCTTTGCCCTTTTTTATTTACACCATCCACGCTGCTCTACTTATTTATCAGATTTAATTATGTTTTTGTCTATTTTTTAGTCAAAATCTTAAAATGATACTTAAACTTTTAAAAATTTTAAAATGGTTTTTTTTTTTAAATGTTTCACGTTTGTCTTTTTCGTTAAGTTAAAGTTGACGTCGTTAGAGGGAGTGTCACGTGTCAGTTCTTCGATTTTTCAAATTTTTTTTTTTTAAATTTTTTTTATTTTGAATTTTTATTTTGAATTTTTTTAAAAAAATAAAAAAAATTGTCACGTGTCAAGCTGTCATCGTGCCACGCGGTAGTGACAGTGACACGTGTCAGTATTACGCCACGTATCATTTCCTTAGTCTCAATTTGGTCCCTTTATTTTAATTTGTCTCAATTTAGTCCTAATTTTTGTAAAAATTAGCAATTTTGTCCCTATCCAAATTGAAATCAAATTTAATTTCTATATAAATATACACAAATATTTTCATCAAAATTGATATTTCAAGTAAATATTTTTAACCAAATTAAGTTCATTTAATTAATATTTTGCATTGAACTTTATTTAAAATGGTTTAAAAGTTGTTAATAGAAAATAATGTTAATAGAAAAAAATTCATAAATTAACTAGTTCATGTAACGATAAAACACATATAAATTTAAAATTTGAAAACAATTTTAAGTAAAGTTGAATGTAAAACATAATTTTAAATAAACTTAGCTATGTTAAAAATATATAATAAAAATATCAATTTGAATAAAAATATCAAATTTAATAAAAATATTTGTATAACATTTATATAAAATTAATTTTTGTTTCAATTTGAAGAGGGACAAAATTGCTAATTTTTACAAAAATTGGGACTGAATTGAGACAACTTAAAATAAAGGGACCAAATTGAGACTAAGGAAATGACACGTGTCACTGTCACTGCCACGTGGCACGATGATAGTTTGACACGTGGCAATTTTTTGATTTTTAAAAAAAAATTCAAAAAATCGAAGAACTGACACGTGACACTACCTCTAACGGCGTCAACCTTGACTCAACGGAAAGGGCAAACGTGAGACGTTTCAACAAAAAAATGGACTATTTTGAGACTTTTAAAAATTTGAGTACCATTTTGAGATTTTGACTCCAAAATGGGGACCAAAGACATAATTAAACCTATTTATTACCCTCTTTTTCCTAACAAAAATATTAATAAACAAAATATTATTTACAAAAATACAAAGACTAAATAATAAATAATGTAATTTACTATGATTTATATGTTTCAACTTTCCGTAACAATCTCATTTTATCTTATGTTTTTTAACTAGTCGTAAATAAATGTAAGATCATTGTTGAACTATTAGGATGAGTATTTTTACGTCTTAACAATTATATTCGTCCTCTTTAAAATCTTTAAAATATTTATAGTACCTTGTTAAATTTTGATTATCAAATCCATAACATCAAACATAAACGCATGTATAACACTAATTATCCATAACACTAAATATTATAATGCATGTAAAATCTTCAAACATCACTAAATCATTACTTTTTCTTATATTAGATGAAATTATAAATTTGTTGAACTTACATCACTAAATCTCTTTCAATCTTTTTCCTTTTTTACATTTTACCTATTTTACCTCTTCTTACATATTAATTCCATTCGTCTCTCATTCTTATTTATAAGAATTAAAATAATCATTACTTTTAGTTTAAATTTAACAATATTTCATTAACACTATTTTTTTATATTTATTTTTATTATTTAGTTCCAGATTTGTTTCATTAATGATCATTAGATGAGATCAGGTTTGCAATTTTTTATGTGTAACCTTATCACTCTCTTTTTCTTTTATAAGTTATATAAACTAATAATTATGTTAAAAATAATTTTATAATATATATATATATATATATACTATATTATTAATTTTACGTTTCTTATTTATTGAATTCTTTTATAACAAATGCAATTATGTGTGATTATTTGAAGTTATTAGTATTTAATTTGAAATATATTATTTTTATAATATCAATATTAAAATAATTGATATATATATATATATATATATATATATATATATATATATATATATATATATATATATATATATATAAAACTAAACGTATAGTATAAACTTAATTAGTCCTCTATATTTATAATTATTATATTTATATATTTACAAATTATTTTTATAGATATATTGTTATTTATTGTAATAATATTTTTTGAATAATATATATATATATATATATTATTTTATTTTATTTTTTGGATGTTACAGCTTTACCTTATTTATTTTTTATTTCTGCCTTTTCTATTTCGTTTGGCATAAATATCAATTAGTCACACTTTCGAAAATGACATCCACTCTTTAGTTGAGAAAAATGAAAGCTCCATTTCTTATTTTATCTTTAAGATAAATAGTAGAAACTTAATAATTTTATCTTATTTCCCTTTTTAAATTTCGTTTTGCTTTAAAACAATTAACTTAACATGGAGGTTAAATACAGTGTATTGACACGTTATAAGATAATTAATAGGGGCCGAACTTTTAAGGGCCGGGTGCCATTACCCCTAAAATTTTCAATTTTTTTTATTATATGTTTATATATTATGAATTTTTCATGTTTTTAAAAAAATTTAAATTATATATAGTATATATTAAAAGTTAATGAAAATTAAATTATATATATTTTTATTTCTTTTATAAAAAATAATGTTTAAGGTTAACAATAAATAAAATATAAAATAAAATATAATTATTTATTAAAATATTTTTTATTTATCTTTTTTAGTTTTCCATAAATTTTACTCATTTTTTAGTAGAGACCTGTTATCTCTTAATTTCTTAAAAAAAATAGTGATTATCAAATAATATATTATTTTTCAATTTATTAATAAATTAAATAATAATTAAATATATAAATTTTAAGTTAAATATTTTCAGTTTCGAACATTGTTGGTGAATATCCAGTACCGTAATTAATGTAATAAAAAGTTGGTTGCATGCACACAACAACCCATAGTGAATAATAATGAGATTAACACAAAGGAAATTGTTGTTGGATGGTGGACTCAAAAAATAAGTTATGGGAGAAAATTGACCACACATCCCTTTATTAAAATTGTTTTTTATTTGTTCGATTAGAAAGTAGAAAACAATAGCATTAAGAAATGAAACATTGTAGCAGACAACAAAGGGAAAAAACAAGTGAGAGACAAGGATGAGGGGGGCATTTATAAGTGTCTCCACAACCAAGAATGAAGACGATATTTGAACACGTGTTTTTAGAGTCACTCTTTTGTTGCTGTATAACATGAGTTATGTAAAAGGTTTATGTGCCATTCGAAAAATACGTCAAAAATTATTTCTGACATTCATAACAAGATAATTGCAATGATTTTGAATTTTGTTTTAGTGTTTTGTTTTTCACCCACAATGTATTGCAATTCTACTTTTTAGCAAATGTTTCTTATGTTAAATGTGCTTCTTCTTTTTTATTACGTACATCATTTAATCTAACACAATTAAAACCAACTTAGAATTAAAATAAAATGTTTTCCATTTTTTTATATTTATGATGTCGAATATTATACGTATATGATGGGTCAATGTATTACTTTAAAAATAATTCTTAATATATATATATATATATATATATATATATATATATATATATATCTCAAAGTTGTTAATATAAACAATTATAACATACTGTAATCATAAAAATACTATTGTTTTATTCATAAAAGTACTATTGTTTTATTGATTAAATACTTCATTAGTAAATATTAATGAATTATCTTAAAGTATCACATAATATATGTATATTAGAAAATATATAATAATTCTTAAAAATATAATAAATATATAATTGTTAGTGTGTGAATCTCAATTAAAATTATATATATATATATATATATATATATATATATATATATATATATATATATATATATATATATTTTTTAAATATATAAAAATAACGAAGTTGTTAACATAAACAATTATAACCTATTATGATCATAAAAATACTATTGTTTTATTGATTAGATACTTTATTAGTAAGTGTTAGTGAATTATCTTAAAGTATCACATATACACGTGACCTAAATTGAAATATTAGTACCAACTTTTAAAAATAGTTAACATGATGATACTTCTTTATCAATAAATATTCATGATTAATATATTAACTTTTGGAAGATTCAAATATCCTCCTATTATAAGTCATATGAGAAGAAACATAAGACAAATTCTACGATAGAAAATTTTGAAAAATGTCATAAAAAAATAAAATATATTTATGATAAGAGAGAAAAGAATCACATCCAATAAAACAATAAAATAAATGATCACTTCAAAATAATAACTATCATTGATAAATTTCATTATAATATCATAAACAAAAGTGAATATTTCATTAGTTTTTAGTAATTATTCTGCATGTTGATTAAAATAAAATTAACATTATTATATGAAAGAATCACTAAAATGTTAAATTTACAAATTTAAAATAAATAAAAGGGATAAAAAGAGATTTTAAGTTTTAAATTTACACAGAAAAAAAATAAAAGGGATAAAAAGAGATTTTAAGTTTTAAATTTACACATAAAAAAAGAAAAGATAAAAAATCATTACAAATTTTAAATTTATAAAACAGAAAAAATAGAACAAAATTAATTTTTTTGTTAGATACACGTCACGAATCTTAAAGATCATAATTACCTAAATTATTAATAAAATATAAATAAATCTAACGTAATTAAAATTTTATATTAAGACAATGTTCTTTTTTAATTTCGTTTATTGTATATGTGAATATTAATAAATACTAAATTAAATATTTAACCAAAAAATATTAAAATAATAAATTTATCAATGTTTATTTTTATTTAGGTTAAACATGATTTTGGTGTCTCACTTTTTAGTCAAAATTGAAATTCAAAACTTTGACAAAATTTTGTCTTTCAACTTTACAATTGTATAGACTTAGTGCTTTTGTCAAATTATTTTAAGTTGATTTAACGTTTAAACGCATTTCATAATAACACTTGAGTGAGTTGTTTACACTGTTTGATATATTTTACTTTCAATGTTAGCTGAAATAATATCATGAAACAACGCTTGAAATGTCAAATCTAGGGATGTCAAAAATATCCGTACCCGCGGGTATCCGTGGATAAAACTCGCAATGGATAGGAAACAAATATTAAAAATGGATACCCGCTACCCGTGGGTACAAGTATTTTAGTATCCGTATCCGTGGATACCCGTACCCGTTAAACTTTAATTCACAAAACTACCCTTATATATATATATATATATATATATATCTA
>Ga0214544_1008957_pt1 | contig 16161 bp, 1 predicted proteins | sample CNSS3metaG_FD_160074 | JGI IMG/M metagenome (GOLD analysis project Ga0214544, IMG submission 160074) | Root nodule microbial communities from cowpea collected in UCLA plant growth center, Los Angeles, California, USA - CNSS3 | ecosystem: Host-associated > Plants > Roots > Nodule | place: USA...
TTTTAGATTTTACAGAAGAAATTTTGGCGTTGTAAAAATTATGTTAAATGTAAATTAAGTAGTCCCAGTAGACTGTTATTGTGTTCGTGTTTTTGGTTTGAAAAAAATGTATTGTGTTTTGGGGCGTGTGGAAAGGAATTCGGCGGAAATTAGGAAAAAATGGAATGAAAGTGGAGGTGGGATACTATAAGTGGAGTGGGATGTTTTAGAAAAAAAGAATAGAATGATGCAGTGGAAGTGAAATAGGTGGAGAGAGGGGACAGGGATGGCCTGCGATGCCCAGCAGTTGGGTACAAAAGGAGGGAGTGAGCCATGCTAACCACTAAAGTAATAATAACTACTAAAAAGTGATAAGATTGAGTTAGGTATTTTTCTGGTTCTACACTGTTTCCTGATTATTGAGTTGTGAAAGGGGGAAATGGAATGGGCCACTGCCAAGGGAAAACGTTGTGGCCACTGCTCTGTTTTGACAACGATGGATGATGGGGTCGGTTAATCAGTTTTGTCGTCTAAGATTTTTTATTTTTTTTTTTATTTTTTTCTCCTAATTCTAGTCAAATCTCGGACAACAATTGTATCGAAGACATATATATAAACGAGAAACAAACCACAAAATAAGAGAAAGACATGTCTCCATGTGAATGCAAAATTACAGCTCCTCCCCATTCATTAACAAATATCTTTGTGGAGGATTTCTGATTTGAGTCTGAGCTGTACTCCATATATGATTCGCTAGGATCTATGGGGCCTTTAAGTTGTAGCCGAAGATGAGTCCATGATTAGCGGAGAATTAGAGGCCTTTTTTCTTTTACCTTATTTAAGGATTTTATAGCTGTGGTACTGTGGATTACATCGTGCTTGACGTAAGTGAGCAATTAATTAATTTAAGATAAAGTTAATCTCTCGTATTAAAGATATAGGGTTCATCAGTGAGGGATGAAAAGACAAACGTAGAGTTGGATGAACGAAGACCACAGTAATGTGGCCAAATTGACCAACGAAGTCGTCATTAAATTTTCACATATTATAAATACGAAAAAATAATGTTGTGATCTTTATAAAATGGAGAAGCAAAAGACAGGTCCCAAGCTGTTATTGTCAACTATTCTGAACAAGATGACCTTTTATTGCCAACTGTTCTGATCAAACATCTAGTCATGAGTTTTATTACAGTGACGGACCAAGACCAGTCATCGCTTCGGCTCAACTACTAACAGACGTGGTAAGTATGGCGGTAGATTAATGCCGGTTGAAATTCCTATGCCATTTTACAACATTTTCAACATCATTATCACCAAGGCGGCCGATATGAATTACAATGAGATCATTAAGAATAATAATTGCCCTTTTGAAATATTGCCAAACATCTGTGTAAATAGCAAAACAATAACATATACATGCCTAAGCCAAAATTTTCATTTTTAATTTAAGCGAAGCTTCTGTGAACACTTCGATCCAGCAACAAATAATGGAATGACCATCTAAATCCTATCATGCTTTATTCTGATTTGCTCGTTTCACTTGCAGTGCGGCTCTTACCACATTTCCTCTTGTGATAATCCCAACCTTCAGATATTAATAATGACCGTTTAGAAACACTCAAGTTAAAACAAACACAGATATAACAAGATTGGACGACTATCTTACCAGTCTACCCTCAGCATCTACAACTGGAAGGCGTCGAAATTTGGTTTCTAGCAACAACCTAAAATGGAAATTTAAAAAGGTCATCTTTTTTATTGACGGCTTAAAATATTCTAAAAAACAAAGTTAAACAGGGAAAGAGATGGAAGAACCTCGCAGCATCCTCGAGATTCGTGGTCTCACGAACAACCATAGGGGCAGTGGTCATCAATTCACCAATCAATTTTCCGTTGGTCTTACTGAGCAGCTTTTGAATCTCGTTAAAAGTCTGCAAGAGCTCAATATCAGCAAAAATGGAGCTCTATTTAACTAGCTGAATAGAATTAACTAGTAGCAATTGAAATGCGACACGCAATGCAACCCGTCCACTTCACATGCAATCATTACCATATATGAAACATGAACAGTCAAAAGGGAAAGGCTTTGTCCGTATTGGACATATGACTCTTCGAAATACCCATGGGCGTATTAAACTCCGCAGTGCCACTTAGTTGTCTATATGGGATATTTCACATGATTGCCACGCAAATATTTCCTGTAGGTTGAGACTACTTCAAATAGATAAGGTAACTGAGGGAGAAAAGGGGATGAACACTGAACAGACATGCTTAGAGAAGTATGTGTCTTTGGATAATTAATACCAGATCTAAACAAGTAGCACATGCTTAATGAGACGAGGTATTATAGAATTGTCAAGCTATTTTTAATAATGAAATTACAAATCATATTAAATAGTAAGTTCAAAGACAAGTTCAGAAATAGCTTTAAGCATATTTAAACAACGTATAGGAATTGAAAAAACATTTATAACTTCTAACTAGGAACTGACTAAACCATTCAACCGAGTTCCAAGAAACAGAACCGTATATTATTTCATAATTCAGAACAAAAAACTGAATCAGGAGCACATAAAGTGATCGACATATTGTGTGAAGCCTCAATTTTAGATGGACAGACACAAAGAAATTGAATAACTAATTAAGAAGCATAGAGTGAGTAGTCTGTCTGTCTGTGCAAAGGTCCTATAACAGAAGAAGAATGAAAACAAAGCAACAAAGGGTGCATCTATTGGTGCTTTTCTATTTAGTTTATTTAAAGATGTCAGTTTATCTGACTTTTCAGTTTAGTTGATGAAATTGGTGAAAGAATAAATATTTAAAAAAAATGAATTGTAGAATTGGGTATTTGTGCGAGATATAGAATGGCACTGCTACATGTATGTTCAGTACAGTTCAAAATCATCTGTGATTCATAACAAACAACTCATGTATGTTCAATTATATTCAACAAGCTTAGTATTCATCTTTAAACATAACTCTCTCCATGGTGCAGCTTCCTTTTTAATTTACACTAAGTTCAGACTTTTCAGGCTAGCCGAGTTCTCCAGTATAATTAAGTTTAGTAATCAATTCTCTGTAGTTACTGCATACCACTGCTAAAGTGCGGTTGGCACTTTAGCATACCTTCACCTTCCATGCACAGATTAGTGGCTTGTTTTCCTTAAACACACTATTAGCCTTTTTTACTAAAAAAAGATTGTTTAAATTTTAAGTGTAATTTAAGTCAAACACATTTAAAAATCAAACACACACTTGATCAAATTTCATTTATTTATTATACATATTTCAAAGGGGTCATGATAGAGTACACAACTGTTAAATTTTCTATAAGAAATTGTTTGGTATTCTGGTAGAAATGCCCAGTTATACTTTATATCTGGTTTTGCTTAGTAAACTGCGCTTATTTGGTAATTTAAGTATTAACACCACGAAATGGAGACAATATTAGATACACGGTAAAGATGAATGAACTATAATAAAAAGAAGTTCGAACATACTTTCCAAGTACTATCAACTTCTGGAAACATGCTGTTATCCTTTAGCCCATGACCTGAAATCAGCAAAAACACTTTATCTGAGCAATAGGGTTTGAGGATGGAAGCACATAAAAAACCCATAAAAATATTTTTTGTTACCCTGTGACATGAGAGTGCTGTTAAGTTTTGAAGGCGGTGAAAATCACACTAACAACCAATGATAAAAGAAATGTTTCTTTCTAAAAAAATAATAATTTACCTGATATAGAGTCAAGTGCTAACAAGTCATAATCTGAAACAACACCAACCTGCAGGGTATAAAAGAATCTTTAGGAATAGTTTCAATGAAAATTAGAACAGCTACGTTCTGCCAAGTTAAACTCGTGCAAATTTCATTATACAAATAAAGAACGGAAGTAATAAACCATGATCAATTACTAATACATTCTGTAAGGTTGTCGCCATCAGATTCAATTGTTCGAAGGATAACTGGCATTGAACTAGACTTGCTGAATGCATATGGTTTTAAATAGTTACAACAGTCAAAAGGGAAAAAATGTTCGTGGAGAATCCTCGGATTCACTATTAAATGTTTAAATCAGCATCAGCTGGATTTCAGCCAGAGACGCTACCTATATATAACAAAGTTTTATCTATCTTCACATTAGAAAGGTTTTTAAAAATGATATTTTCATTCTCAAATCAAAATTAACCAGTCTTGGGAATTTCCTTGTTCAAACTGCAAAGGCATATATATTCAGGATTGTATTTTTACGACACAGACATATTTTAAAGAGCAACGGTTTCAAAAGGAGAAAAAAAAAAGTAATTCTCAAGGCTGTCTGGTGTAGGCGCCCATCAAACTTATACCACCTAACCCTTATGTGTGTGGAGAGAGGTAATTTCTCTGGCTTGAAACTGTAACCACTTGATCTCAACATTTTACCTTAGCAGTAAATGTCAAGGTTGTGTGTGTAAATCATAACCTTATTTCTCTCATGATATGACAGTCAAACAGTGCATTTTGAAAAAAATAAAATAAAATGAAAATGGAAAACTGCAAGGATTTTAGTAATAAATATGGTAGAAACTTATTAAACACATAAACCAAGTAAAAGAGAAAAAACGAAAACGGCTACAAAAAACTCACCAGTTTCCAGTTATCATCTATCACAGGAAAACCAGTTATCCTTTTCTCAACAAGAATATCCAAAGCTGTTGCAAAATAACACTTTTAGAAATTAAAATATAAAACCCCTATTCCTTTCACAACATATAGAAAAGAAAAAGAATGGAAAACAATTCTGCCATGAAATAAAACATGAAACAACAATGAAATATACCTTCATCCACAGAAGTTGTGGGTTTCACCACATATAAGTCCTCTTTCCTTGTCATAAAGTCACCAACAGTGTACAGTCCATTTCTTGGCTGCATGTAATGTCAAAAAAGCACAAGCCATGTCAAAAGTGGTCTCTCTACATTTAAATATTCTGATAAATCGGTACATCATACACAGTGAACCACTGAGAATGTTTCAGGCCAAAACGAACAAAAATCAAGCCGTTCATGATTTTGCCACCTCGGTACAAAACGGTCTCCTGTATATGAAGGAGGCAGATATAAAGAGACTAATTCTCCGACTCTTCATGCTAAAGCATGAAACTAGATTCAAAATTCTTACATCACTGCACCAGCGAAGAAGGCACCTCTTAAGAATTAACAATAGCTACACGCGGCCTAACCCTATACCACAAGCTAAAAACACAATAATAAAAAAAATATACAATTAAAAGCCCCGTAAAATGAAATTCAGAGTCTCTTAACCAAAATCCGCGCAACTAAAGCAAGTGAGCGTAACGCAAATGATTAAATCTGTCAATTATAATCTAAAATATTAATATATTTTCAATCCTAACGGTTCCGCAGCTGATAGAGGAAATTCGGTACTATCGTACGAACATGCTTTGCTCAGTTTGCAAACAGGATAAGAATTAAGGAGAAGAAGAAGAAGAAGAAGAAGTAAAGTTACCGAGACTGAATTAGCGGTGAGGGTGTTGGCGGCGAGAAGCGGCGGGGGACAGAGTCTCCGGAAAGGGGAAGAGCGGGGGAAAGCAGCGGCGGTGGGAGGCTGGAAGAGAGGACGGTGAACGGCGGAGGAAAGCGGAGGGAGAGTGTGGAGATGGGAGTGGAAGAGAACCGAGTCCATTTGTTGGGAGTTTGGTTGGACTCGATTCGGAATTGAGAGAGGCTTTGTTTGTTTGTTTTGGGATTCAGATTTCAGAGTTCTCACTCCAATCTGCAGATATCAAACACACAAAATCCACCGTCAATTTCTTTTTCGTCTACCAAAATAATTCTAAAAAATATCGTTAAATATCCCTACAAAATTTGGCCTGATTTGCTGGTGTCGTCAAAATATCAGTTATTCGTAATTCCTTCTTGATTAAGATGTTGGCCACCACGAGATTAAAACTCTTCAACTTTCACGTGTTTCCTTCTTCTTCAATCAACTTTCCGTGTCAACATTTTCTACGAAAATTTTCATTCAATTTTTATCACACCATTCTTTAAAGTAATTTTTTCATGTGGTTCAATGTTCTCTAGTCTGACGATATTACCTCCTGTGCAGTTACACCCATTTTATAATTCTATTTTTCAAGCTCTTGTTTTGTTTTTTAGTTATACTTATTCATGCATATATATATATATATATAGTAATTTTCTCAAAAAAAAAATATTCTTGAGTTTTAAAAATTAATTATTCACTCTGAACAATGCCGCGGGCTTTCTTCGTTCTCGTATTACTGAGAATGTTAGGTTCATACATTTTAGACTTCAACTTCCAAAAGCGCGATCCAGATCCACTTAAAGTTAGGAACTAAGCCCAATGTGAAATGGAGGGGCCCAAACACGAAGCCCGATTTAAGTGTAGTTTTTTTTTTTTTCGTTTAAACTCAAGGGTGGTCTATTTAGGCAATATGTAACATAAAAAATTTTGCTTTCTGAAATCCACAATTATTTAGAAAACAAAGATTTGATTTTATATAATTGTAAACCTTGAGAGTGGACTTATTGAAGAAAAAAATGGATACTCCAGGGTTTTGAACTGGAAAATTTGAATTCTTTAAAAAAAAATACAATTCTACAAGTCAAGACTTTAAGTGTAGTTAAATTTTAGTAAACTTAATTGTCCGAGTCCACGTAATTCGAAAATTATTAATTTAAATTTTAACCCTGAATTTTAGATTTAAAAATCTGAGAACTGTAAATTATAAAGGTTGGAATTTTATATTTTAAAAAACCTTCAAACTTTAACCTTAGAAGTAAAAAATGTTAGATGGGCTTCGTCATAATATTGATGGGCCTGGATTGAGGGACTCTGAAACCCAACACTGCCCTTTTGGTAACTCTGAGACGTAATGCTGAGAGTGTATTCAAAGTTCTTGCTGAACATCAACTCTCTCACCCTCACAAATGAATGTCAATCAATGATGTAAGACACTAAACTTGCCAAATGAATTTGAGATAAATGACTTTGGACCTTTGAAATACTTTCTTCGAATTGAGATTTCAAACTCTAAATCATGTTTTTTTTACCAAAATATTGTAAATCACATTCATATTTGTCTATACATATCAGTTATATCACCAAATCAAATAAATAAGACATAAATAAATCCAACAGACCCAAAATGCCAATTCTCAAAAATGTATTTAGATTTATACAATTATACATTTTGAATATTTTATTTTCACAATTTTACCTTAAATCGATGAAAAATTTAGCAATAAAATTAAAAAACCTCATTCTTCTAACAGAATTTAAATATACATAACCTAATTTAATATGTTACATATCACAATTTCAAATTCTATAATAATCAAATAAGAACTACTAAGTATTTTATTTGAAGATAAAAAAAATAAGTCTTAACTTAAACAAAACCATTACAAATATATTATTTAATTTAAAAAAAAACATCATGTCAATAAATAACAATCATGTTGAATTCAAAAACCACTTGGTAATAAACACTTCTTATCTTTTATTTATGATACAAACAATTTTTTTTTTGTTAGCATACATATCGATATTAGTCTCACAATCTATAAATCAATCATTTGAATTAAGAACGTAATTTAACTCATTAACTCAAGTTTAGTGACATGATATCTCTCATATAAAAAATCATATGCAACAACATTTATAGTTATAGTATTAACTTAACGTTTGTAATTAGACTTGAAATTCTAAAAAGCTTTAAAACAATGATATTTCAGTATGATAAAATAATTAGACACAACACTTAAAATATATCCATTACATCAAATATCTTTATGAAAAACATCATAACATATTAATTAGTAGCTCTATATATCACAAAAAAGAAAAATATATAATCATATTTCAATGAGTCAACATTTTATTTGTTTTTATTAGTAGAAAAAGAAATTTTAATCATATCTTTGACAAATATATTATATAAAATTTGTGTTAGAAATATTTAATTAAAAAAATAATAATAATTTGTGTTAGAAATAATAATAATAAAATTCAAAATAAAAATTAAAAAATAATATAAAATTAAATTAAAATCGGATCATAATTTTTTGAAATAATTATTATTATTCTTGCAATATTGTTATGACTATTTATTTTTTTTCACCACTAAAATGTGATGATGACAATAGAATAATCAACCCAATATTAATAATAAAAAAATAGAAAAAATAATTTTAATATAAAAATACATTAAAATTAAAGTTTTATGGTATATATAATAAATAATACTTTTGGAATATCTTTTTCCGAATGTACAAAATATACTTCCGGAAATACGAACTATAATACAATTTGCATTTTCTATTCAAGAAGTCGATGTCTCTTGGCTAAACACGTTTCAAAAGAGTATTTCTGGACTTTGTAAACGATACTTCACCATTATCTTATCAAAAAAAAAAAAAAAAAAACATTTAAACCTTTTTGATTACTAAAATTTATTTTAACCACTATATAAATTATTGGCACCAATTTCTTTTTCATTCACTGATGTGTGACAAACACTATTTAATGACTATTTTGATCACGTATTACAAACTGCTTATATTCCAACGATTTAGTCACTGAATAGCATATTTCTTGTAATAAAGCACTCAAACCTGAACATTTCATCGTGAAAACTTAAAGCCAAAACAAAGAAGGAAAAAACCTTAACTCTTAAGAACCATTGAAACTAGCCAATTCGATAAATAAAAAGTTTTTCTCTTAATTTACTGCAAAAAGGTTTTCCTAACCTCCACGTTTGAATTTACAGCCACATATTAAAACTAACCACAACAAAAATGTAAGTTCAATCAAATTAAGACGAGGAAATTCAAAGTTGATTAATGAATGATAAGATTCTTTTGCACAAAATCCTGATGACATAATTATGTCTGTTTACTGTAACTAAGAATTTATACCTCTTTAGTTGCATCCTCGCAAAACCGACCCAACCAACTTCGACTTATTAAAGTTAAGAAAGATACTTTAGAAAACATTTTAGCATTTATATATAATAAATGTGATATGTATATACTAATACGTGTACATAACTTCTAGCAAATTCTGAACATGTTCTTTTAATAATTTAAGATTTATTTGTAAGAAATTAAATATGTTTACATGTCGATATCAACTTGTATTTAAAAATGAAAAAAAAAATATAAATAACATTTTTTTCATTTTTTTTGTTTTTATAGGATCGATACAATACTCTTAACTCATTAATGTCTTAGTTTTCAAGTAGTCTCTTTATTTTTTTTCTGATACAAAGAATGCTTTAGTCATTTCAAACAATTTTGAGTGTACATATCCAGGTGTATATACAAAAAACATTTTGATGCTTAAGTCGACAGATATCTAAACAAAAAGATATTAAATACAATAATCAATGCAATCAACATCCTACCTACACATTCTATTTATACTATTTCTAATGAGTTTTTACTTATCATCAATTTAATTACAGTCCAATTATGTTAATATCATTATTTAACTGATTTATGTTAAGGTGGATTTAGAATGATTAATTGTACTAGATATTCACTGATCTATCATTTTTAATGTCAACGATCGATGAGACCTATGAGTTGGTCATCTTCTCTTGAATATTTGACCAATTGCCGTCTACTATACACTTCTCACTTTATCTACCTATACGTGTTTACGAAGGTGTTCCTAGTAGATAATTTGAAAGAAGTGTTTTTTGTGGTATTTGAGGAGTTGAAACATATTGTGAACGAAGATGAGATTGAGTAAAGTTGTGGTGATATATGAAGCGGGTCCATATTGTGTGTCTTTATTGTTGGAAGGAATGTGAAAAAGATTTTGCAAATTGTGATGGTGGTCTCATGAATCATCAAATCCTAAATTTTTGAATTGGGAAAAGTAACGAAGGAGACACAAGCAGGAGCAGTAGTAGCAAAGACATGGCAAAAGCAGATAATTATGATTTCATAGGATTCCCTAGTAGCTTGGTTGCCTTTCTAAAATTGTCAAATTACATAGTGGTTGCAAAGTTAATATTCCTATATATGGGAACTACACGTGACCCATTAGCCACACCACACACAAACCTAAATATTCGCACTCCCTAATGTCACGGAAACAACAAGACCACGTTTCAATCGGAACATGTTCTCTTTGCACTTTCTTCCCCAAAACAAAAACCAGAGATTATTTTTAGGTTATATGCTGCCACAGACAATGCCTTTTGTATGCACCGATTCCTTAAAACAGTGAAATATGTATTATTCCGAATGCATAAAATACTTAGTTTGAGCCGAATGCAAAGAATTATGACACAGTTTCCCCTACTTATAGCTCACGTTACTATTTTCGGGAACGAAATAGAGTCTAGATTCTTACTTGTGACTCTTGAACCTGTGTTCGGTCGTTTAGGTTTAACGTTGCAATGAATGCCATTTTAAAAGTCTTAAATCATTACTTAAATATGGTTTATAACGTTTACTTAACTCAGGGATTGGAAAATTGAAAAGTTAAAACCTAAAAGAGGTTAGAAATTTTGAGTTGTGAATTTAATTTGGTTGGGTTCTAAGCATAAAACCTAATCTTGGAAGTTATAATTTGATGTATGATTTGTTGAATAAGTTTTGCCCCCTTAGGAAAGTAAGATTGTAGAAGAAGAAGCAGATATTTGATTAATGGGAGGAAAATAGTGTAATTGGAGGCGATTGTGTGTGATTTTTGAAATGGAGCAACATAAGTTAGGTGGGATACATAGGTGGAATGGTTAAGGATAATAAAGTTGGTGGGCCTGGGCTTGAATAATTGAAGGAAAGGGGTGAGAAAAAAAAACAAAAGAGGGAGGCCCACTTAGTTGGAACTGTTTCCACTTGGGGAAAACAATGTGTTCAACCTTAGCCTCGTCCCACTTCCATTATGGGAATGTTTAGCTTTTTGAAATTTTGCCCTCCACTCATTGTTACCTTCGATTCGACTCGTCTGGTAAGATAGATCACAGATAGAGATTCCAAGAAACACAACACAGAACACAACACTTTGGTTTTTTGATGGATAGGCACGTTCCCAATTTTATGAGGTTGCACTTGTTGGGAATTTCGTCTCCAGTGCGATGTCACGTGGCCTTCTCTTTCTCCACTTGTTCATTCATTTGTTTCAAGCAATGAAATCTGTATCAAACTATCTACCACCCCCACCACAAATAAAAACAACACCTCAGTTTCATTATTATTCCACATCCGATTAAAAATAAGACAATTTTATAATTTATAAATGAGATATAAATTTTATCTTATAAATTAATTTTGTGAAACGAAGTTTGACTTAAAATTCAATAATTTTCGTCTCACAGATTCCTAACAAAGTCAACCATATCATATATTATTGTTTTTTATGTATTTCTAGATAAAAACATATAATAAGTGATTGTTAACAAAGAGCAACGAACCATGATACTTCTTGTGACATCAAATCTAAATGGTGACCCATGAGAAATATTAGTCTTAGTTTTAAATAATTGATTTTCTGAAAAGATAATAACGATGTCCCTTAAGTTTTGGAAGAAAAAAATTAAGTTTTCACTAATAACATCTTCTTTGTCCAACCCGATGAGAAGACTAACTCATAATTAGTGCTAATCTTGATTTATACATTAAAAGAACGAGTAGAATAATATTATCTTAGCCTATTGATAAAATACCGCATAATAGTGTATAGCAGTAAAAATATATAAAATAAATATTTAAAAATAAATTCATTGTCATCTCAGTTTCTCATACAAAAAATTCACTATTATTTTAATTAATAAAAAAAATAATTTATTACCATTTTATTTTACAAACACTGTCAAAAAAGTTATAGGCGATAACAAAAACAAATAACATAAGTTAACAAGATTACTAAATTTCAATTTAGATCAATTTTGTTGACATTTTCTTTATATCACAAACTATTGCGACTGTGATAGCAGTCTCGCAGAATAAAATATTGGCTTACTTCTAAACAATATTTTATTAAGACTATATTTATATATAAAAAAATACTTTTTATAATTCATTTAAATTTAAATATGTTTTTTTCAATATTTCTATTTGTCTGTTTTTTTTTCAATTTTTTTTATTTTATATTTCTTTTTATTTATGAAATTAAAGGGCATTAGTTACATGATGATGTGAAAAAAAAAATCAATATTCTTTTAGATGATATAATTTCTTAAAATTTGAAATACGATTTTAGATTTTAAATCGGTGAAATACCTGTCTCTCTGCGTAGGAAATAAAATTGTGGTACAGAAGTTATGAAATTGTAGTACCATTCACGTTACATCAAATAAAATACATTGAAAGTAAAGCAGTTTTTTTATTAAATAATACATATTTGAGCGGATTGCGATTTTTTATTAGAGAAACATATTTTATTTATTCTGTGATAAATATTCTGTGAAAAATGATGACGATGTCAACCTGATGTTATCTCTCACATAAAAGTAACATTACAAATCTGTCTTAAAATATGATTATTATTTTAATTGTCATAAGTTTAAATAGGTTTTTAAAGATTTTAGTTTAATATAACTTTTAGTAGATTTACTCTACTCATTTTATATAATTAAAATAATAACAGAATTACTTAATTAATTAAAATATTTCAAAATTGGTATTAAGTATATGATTCATGTATTATTACATTATTCCCCGTTTATTTACATAACAAAGTTTTGTAAAATATAAGTCTTAAACGAACGAAAGAGGAATGATGTACAATAGAAGATAAACTATTTATTTCACCATTATTTTCGATTTCAATAGTACAGTTAAATAAGTGATAGAAAACTTAAATAATGTGATTCATTCTTTTGATAAGTTATACTAAGTTGAATACGATGAAAGTGATTATGCAAATATTTGAAATTTATATTGAAAAACTTAAGAAATCAGTATATTATTTTGGATGATTAATTTTGATAATTATTTATGAAAAAATAAAAAAATAATAATATTATTTTGAACCTGAAATTGATCTAGTCTCGGTCTATAATGCAGTTGAAAATGTCAGACATTCATAGACCCACGCGCACCAACCTATTTGCTAAAATACACGCTTGCGTTGCGTTTTTCTTCTTTCTATTCAACCCCGTTGCCAACATAACTTCAGTCCAATTATTTTTACAATTTTTTTATAAAATTAGATATTTTTTTTCTTTATATTTTAATGATTATTTTTTTATTTATTATAATATATTTCACTTTATTTTTAATTTTTAATAAATATAATTTTAATATATATATATATATATATATATATATATATATATATATATATTAATTTAATAACATTATAATATTACTAATATAATATAATACAGATATTTTACGCTAGTGTTTATTAATTTCATCTCTGTATTGATATACTACGGTACCATCAAGACTCTAATTTATATGTGTGTCAGTTCTTTTATCAGCTTGACTCGCCCAAAATTTAACTTATTTAAAAAAACTGAGGTTATTTTTATTAGTTACCAGCTTTTTTCTATTAGTTTCTTAATATAGTGACACTAATTATGTCTGAACCAAAACATCATGAAATTATCAAAATGTTTACCATTGCGCCAACTTTAATGATGAGTGAACGTAACTGATTTGATTTTTTGTTAAAAAAAATATCTTCTATTAAATTATATTTTTATTATTTTAGTATCTGATAATATAATTAAATAAATGTATTTATTTCACATGTAACTCATGATGAAATTCAACATTCTTTTATAATTCAGTAAACAAAAAATTATAATTTCTGCAATATTACCCGAAAAGAACTTCTAAATTGAATTTTACATCATCAACAAAATTGAAGCGAGTTATTAATATTTTTTAGACTACTTTCACTTGAATAGTTTTTTTTCTTTTTTATAACATAATTAATATCATGATGACCAATATGGACTTAGAGGCTCATGAAATTAGTAAACCTTACTGTGAAGCAATACTTAATATAGCTCTTAAATTAGATTAGGATAGATAGATATTGAATAAAAACAACATGTATGTATACTTAGATTAGATCAAGATAATGTGATTAAGAACGAGTTAGTTTTTACGTGTCTTAACGAGATTTGTCTTGACACCTGGATTTGGATAACTTTATTTTTTTAGAATTTGAATTTTTTTTTATTATTTTTTATTATTTCTTTGTATCGTATTTTATAATATATTAATTATCACTAATTTTAATATTTTAAAATATATTAAAAAAATATCTAAAATATCAATATAATATTTTTTTTAATGTTAAACGGTAGTAAAAGAAAACTGATAAAGAATTTGACTATTTTTTCAAAGCATTTAATCAAATTTTACACTTTTTAAGCATTATTACGTGCATTGACATTTTAATCACATCCACGTCTCAAAATACATTTATCATTGTATATCACATGAAAAAGTTATTAAAATAAAAAATAAAATAAATAAAGAATTTAAAAGACGGGAACCCTACCAATTATTTTGATAAAGAGTGTAAAAACAAAAAAAATGCAAAATAAAAGAATTTTAGAAACAGAAGATGACTATTATGAAAAATAATAAATCCAAATTACGTAGGTAGGACATTACATTATTATTATCTATTTTTCATACTCAAATTCGTCAATTTATTCGCATAATTATTTTCTTCATAAAAATATGGGTAACTTTAAACTAAATTTTATCGTAAACATGTAGACATCCAAGCCATTTGCCATTTGCCATTGAAAGTTTAAAGCACTTTTCAAATTTAAACTAAAGGGGAATTACATTCCAGCCAAAATATCGTAAAGTCTGTAATATAAGCATGTCCCAATAGTGAAGAAAAAACTCAATAAATTTATTTGGGTTAAGTTGTATATTTTGGTTGACTTTTGTATTTATAAAAAATTACTTTTCATCTTAATTGATACACAGAAAATAAATCTGTATTTCTTTTTCTCTCTCTTTATTTTATAAAGGATTGAGTATGATTTTAATCTTTTAACTTATACTGAATATTAAAATTAGTTCTTTTTGACAATCTTAAACTAATTTAGTTTCTTAATCCTGTAAATGCGTGAATTTAGTTATTTTAACCAAATCTTTTTAAATTTATTTGATGTGTCAAACACATTTTATTATACTATTTGAGTTCGTTTACATTATTTGACACATGTTTGTTTCAATGTTAACTGAGAAATGCGTTTGAGATATTAATTAACCTTAAAAAAATTTAAATTTAAAAGATTAAATCCACACATTTCTAAAAATAAAAGACTAAATTAGTTTGAAATTTTCATGAGAGACTAACTATAACTTATACTAAAAGTTAAAAAATAAAAAATATATTTAACTTTTTTATTAGAAATAAATATGTATTTTAACGAGTAAACTTCAATGCTCAGTAATAATATGACGTGGGTGTCACAAAAAAAATTGATAATTTACAAATACATTAAACATAAAGTTCGGTAAAATATTTTCCAAAAAATCAATATAATTACAAATTAGTAGTTTTCTAATAGAAAATAAATTGAGATACCCGTCCAGTAAAATAAAATAATTTTTTAAAATTTTTATTAAATAAAATTGGTATGATAATTTATCATGACATTTTTTTAGTTTTGTCAAATTTTGCAAGTGTGTTTCAAGACAAACATACTCCCTACTATGAGTAATAAAATCGGTTAAGACTAAGAGGGTAAAAAGGAGAGAATAGAAAATGCAGTTAAAATTTCAATGATAATTATTTATAGGTTAAATCATTCCATAGGTTCCATTTTTGTAGCGAAATCTCAAGTAGGTCCCCCATTTTTATTTGACCCAATTGAGTTTCTATTTTTGAAAATTCGTTGCAATTGGTTCCTTTCCGTTAGTTGACCAGTAATGGTGTTAATTATGTGCCACGTGTCAGCACGTGGTTTTTTTGACTTTTTTTTATTTTTTTTTTATTTTTTTTTATAATTTTTTTTAAAAAAATTAAAATTGTCACGTGTCAAACTGACATTGTGCCACGTGGCAGAGACAGTGTGATGTGGCAATTGCAGTGCCACGTGTCAATATTGGATGTGAAAAGTCTCAATGTAGTCCCTGTATTTATTATTTTGTCTCAATTTGGTCCCAATTTTTTTAAAACTGAATCAATTTTATCCCTATATCAGATTTAATTT
>Ga0214544_1008958_pt1 | contig 16158 bp, 6 predicted proteins | sample CNSS3metaG_FD_160074 | JGI IMG/M metagenome (GOLD analysis project Ga0214544, IMG submission 160074) | Root nodule microbial communities from cowpea collected in UCLA plant growth center, Los Angeles, California, USA - CNSS3 | ecosystem: Host-associated > Plants > Roots > Nodule | place: USA...
TCAAGAAGAAACGAAGGGGGAACATCCATGATCCTGTTTGCCAGTCCTTCAAAGTCGTTTAGATACTGCAAAACTGACCCAGTTTGAGTAAGCTTACAAAGACGCCCCTTAACATTGTGAAAGCGCGTTTCAAGAGACTGTAAGAAATCTGGCCAAGAACGAAGGAGGTGATTCCGCTCCAACCACTGAAACCAACTAAGGGCGGGACCATCCATGTAAAAGGAAACGATCTGGAGACGCTCGAGGTCTGGAATTTGATGATAGTCGAAAAAACGAGTGGCCGAAAAAATCCAATCGAAGGCATTGGAACCATCAAAACGAGGGCAGTCCAACCGAACTTTAAGGGTTTGCTTCGAAAACGATGCGTGGGGGGTTGGTTTGTTTTGAAGAGACGCAACCTCCGAAGAAAGGCCGTCAATGCGCGTGGTCAAACGTGAGACTTGCTCAATCAATAGGTCGAGGGCAGAAGGCTGAGGTGTCGTCATTGAAAGCACCAAATGATAGCAAAAGGGAAAGAAATCTGGTATTCGAGGTACCAGGCCTCCAGAGAGAAAAGAGAATTCCAATGTAAAAATATTCCTCCCATTCAAAGGTTCATTACACTGCTTTTATTGCATGCATAATGGTTTCCGCATATCACGGTAACCATGTAACAGAAAAGATTCCTATTTCATAAAAGACAAAATAACAATTTAACTCTCTCAATGCACGTAATCCTCCCAATTTGATGGCCTCATAATACGTCTTTTGGGCCTAGTGCTGACAGCTTCAATTGGCCCATTCTCGTCCTCAGTGACTGTTGCATCAGTCCCGCAACCTAATGAGGGCATGTTCATATATGCCTTTATCAAGGGTTTCAAGGTAGGATCTTTGTGTAAGTCCCTAATACAACGTCCCTCAAGCAGTACGAGGGAAGTTTGGTTCAGAGCAGCTTCACATATTGAAGCAAAGGATGTCACACTTCAGAAATGGAGTGAGGCAGAACGATTTAACATCATTAACCCCATCGTTCCTAAGGTAGCAAAGAGATAATGAGACCAGGATAAGGGTTGCAATTTTTGACGTCATCGAGACCGACCATGATCGTACCATTCGAGGGATAATGTTCATTTAAAGCATAAACATAACATTGATCAAACACCTTAATAACATTATCATTGACGCGATTAAATTAATACTACTCATCTAGAACACTCATCTAGAACAACTTCAGTATTGTTATGTTATGTAGATTTACCATTGTGCTAACTTGTTACAATGTAAAAATCATTACTTTTACTATATTAAGAACCAAAAGACATGGATGAAAATAAATCACAACATGAATCAAAAGAACAAACAAATTTATTCATCTAACCTCAGAATCCAATTAAAAAATTATAGTGGAACTAACCCTTAAAGCTTAGCCTTCTATGGAATGCAAAATAAAATAAAAATATAATAAGAGAATGTGGTGAGAGAGAAGAAAATTAGGCCTCTATAAGGATTCCTAAACTCCAAATTTCTGAGCTTCCTTTTATGCTTCCCCTTGGTCTTTTTATACAGGCCTTTATTGGACTTGACTTTTCTGTTGCTAAAAAGATCTCTCAAATATCTTTTAAAATAAAGATAAAGATAAATATTATTTATCTTTATAGCTATTATGAATATTTAAAAATATTTAGAGATATATAGCCTATTTTAAAACTACTTGAAAAATATAGTTGGTTGATAATCTTTGATATAATTAAATAACTTAATTACTTAAAGATATTTGATAAATTATCACAAACTAATATGTTCATAAATTCTCCAAATCAATCCCTTTGTAATGTTGTAGTCCAAATTTGTAGATAAATATAAATATATCATTATTTTCCCTATAGCTCCTCTTCTTTGACTAGTTCACCAGGTTTGACTAATTTTGACTTATTTACTATGCAATTAGAGTTTGACATGTGGCAACTCTCTCTCTCTCTCTCTCTCTCTCTCTCTCTTTCTCTCCCTTTTAGGGTTGTGATTGTTCACGACATGGAGAAAATGGTGGTTTGAAGGTCCTGCAATGGCTTCGTGGTCGCGCTGTTGCGGTTTAGGTGCGACCTGCATTATGGTTAGTCGCGATGGAGCTTGTTGTAGTGGCTTAATAGGTGCTATGACGAAAGCTTACATTGGCATTGTGTTTTCTGGCGACACGAGTTCAAATGTGCGGTGGTGTTGCGCATTTTATGCAGGTGGTTGTCGATCTGCTCACGTTTTGCTTGATGGAAAAGATGGTAACGTTTAACGCTTCTTCGTTTATGTATGCTTGTGAGGTGCTACTACTGGTGCATTGTTGACGACATTTTCAGTGCAGATTTTCTGTGTTCATTGCTGCAATGGAGGTTGTGCGGTGGTTTGTGGTTGTACGCTATGGTGGCAACAGTGGTGGTGCTTCAGGCATGATTTGCTCCAACATGGTTGACGATGGTGGTCAGCGTTGAACGTGTTTTCTAGCGTTGTAATGGCTATTGACGGAAGTGACGTGGTGGATGATGACCTAATTTGCCTAGGGTTTGAGAGCTTGAAGGTGATGAAGTGGTAGGTTGTGATTGGATCGTATGTTTAGTGGTTGATAGATGACATTGCGTATTTTGTTTGGGCAGTTTAACGAGTGGAGATTGCGACATGGCATGATCTGGTTGAGTAGATTTTAAGTGACAGTAAGGGTAAAAATAGACAAAGGCAGGGGGTGTAGAAGTAGGTTTTGAGTGACCCATTTAAAAATGGTGGTGTATGAGTAAAAACCAGGGGTGCATTCAGCTCCTTGTATACTTCTTTCTAGAATTTACTAACTTTGGCCTTATTCTTTAACTTGTAATAGTTCAATTTTCAAATCTTTAATGGATCAAATTTAACTTCAATTGCATTAACATATGTTAGAATATCTAAAAATATTTTATACAACTAAAATCACTTTTTAAGTCATTTTTATCTAAAAAAACTCATTAAGTCCAATTATCACAAATCTTGATTAAATCAATCTTTTAAGCAAAAAAAATCAATTAAACCCTGAAACTTAAACGTTAACTGAGGGCAAAAGTATGTACTTATCACACCTCTCAAAATTTCCAAATCTCAGCTTTTGTAGAAGGTTCAAGCAACCGACATTTTCTCATATCCAGGGAGGATCGATTAATGATTAAGTACAAATAAGGAAGTGTGGTGTGAGTTTTATTAGCATAAGTGACCTTGGTGCATGGATTTGGTGAAGCAAGTGCATGAGATCATATATGGTTGATGAGGAATTAATGAAGATGCATTGATAATCAAGCTAGGGATCTGCTAAATCTGGAATTCTCTTGAAGGTCATAGAGCTTGTATTTTTTATTATATTTGTAGACTATATGACATAGGTTAGATGTCATTTTGTCTTGTGTGTGCCCTTTTCAATTTGTTAAAAAGGTTTTTAACAAGTTAAAGGGCTTGCTGCATATTATTTTAGTATGAATGTATTCAATCAGTTGAATTGTTATTCAATCGACTGATTTCACTTAAGTAAAGTGAAATAAATAGATTGTATGGACAAATCAACTTGTTGAATTGACTTATGACCAAGCTATATAAGTTGGTTTTTAGAGAGATGAGATACAACTTGAGATTTCTAAGTGCGAAAAATAGTAATACAAATTTGGAAAACTCTTTCTCTTTGGATTATACAGTTTGCAGCTGGTGTTTGAAGATTTTGCTTGATATTGGAGCAAAGTTTTGCTTATTTGAAGCTAGAAGAACACATGTTTGGTTGTTCTTGTGCTTTTGTGTGTTTCCTGGTGTGATTCTAGGTTTGTAAGTGAGATTCTTATAGTGTTAGGGATAAGATTCTTGTGGGATTCAAGAATCTTGGTGTTTTGCTTTATTCAAAAGTGTAATTTTGAGGGATTTTGTAAAACTTTTGATATAGTGCATGATCAAGCTTAGGTTGTTTTGATTAACTAGATGTAGCTCAGCTATTGAGTGAACTAGTATAAAAATCAGTATGTGATCCTCTCTCCCTCATCTTGTTCTTCATTTAAAATCTCAAGAAAACTCACTAAATCTATCTTTGTAAGATGTGCATGTGTTTTTATATTATCTAAATATAACTAAGCTACGTATATCAATTGGAAAAAATCTTAGCTGATAAAAAATGTTGTTTAAGTGAGTTTCGTGCATTACATGTTGTTGCATAATTTCCCAAAATACCAGCGGATTGATTTTATCTTTTAATTTGTTGAATCATATTGCATGAACAAATTAATTTGTTGTTTTTGTTTTTAATCAACTGAAAAGTGTAATTCTATAGCAATACATCTATGATTTATTAGTCAATTGAATTCATTTTTAAAGGGTTTTCATAAGTTTTAATTGGAAATATGTTTTAATACTTAGCCAATTCAACCCCCTCTTCTTAGCTTGTAAAGCTGCTTTAAACGTACAAGATTCACTGCAGTAACAAACATCATAGAAAAAGTTGTTTTACCTTATGTAAACACATTGTTTCATTTAGGTAAGTAAAAATGTTTTAGAACATTTTTAAGGTAAATTCCATAGGTAAATAAGTAAAATAAAATGGGGAAAAGTAAAAAATATAAAATTTGTGAGAGTTAAAAAATAATAATTAATTTTTGCTTGGGTAGTTTATTTTTTATTCTTGTCTTTTTACTGGGTTGATAGCCCAATTCCTTTTTCCACCCTTATGTTTAGTTTTTGCACCCTTATTCCACAATTAAACCTTGTCGGGTCCAGTCTAGCTTGTTATAAATGCATATTTTTTTTGTCAAAATTAAGATATGACAGTGATCCCAAAGATAAGATGAGTTGATAATGGACTGAACAATATCTGATCTTGTTCCTTCTGGAATAACTAGTAGTATTTGCTTGATATCCCCACCAAAAACAATAATTTTTCCACAAAAATTGTCCTACTTTCATTTTCTGTGTTCATTATATCATTCAATGTTCTATCAAGAGCTTCAAAGCAATATTTGTGTGTCATAGGTGCTTCGTCCCAAATAATTAAATTAGCCTGTTTTAATAATTGTGATAACTCAAAACCTTGAAAAATGTTACAAACTGAGTTATCTAGAGTAGGGACTGAAATTTTGAATTTGGAATGTGTTGTTCTTCCTCCAGGTAGCAACAAAGAAGCTATTTCACTTTATGCAACATTCAAGACAATCTTTCTTTTGGATGGTATGGCAGATGAGTGTTTTCCACATGAATGTTTTTCCTGTGCCTCCATATCCACATAAAAAGAACATTCTTCCTTTGTTGTAGTTTACAACTTGTAATACTTTTTTCAAAGATTTCCTTTTGTTAATCTGCAAAATTAAATAAATATTAGTACTCGTATGAATGTAGTTGTGTTGTGGTTTATATTAAAAAAACTTACCAGTCAAGGATTTGAAATTTGATTCAAAAATTGTTTGTTCTTGAGCTGGGTAGTAATCCAATTCTGCATAAATCAGATCATTTCTAGTTTGAGATGGTGTGAAGTTTTTAGGATAAGGAATTCCCATGTAGTCCTTCAAACTTCTTCTATACGATTGAAAGAGTTTTTCTATCTCAATCAATGTTAAATTTTGTAATTGTGCATCACTTAGATGAAGATTTGGAAAGCAGTCTTACTAGATTAATTATCAAAGCTAAAAGGAAACATGAATACAACATTTGTTTTGTAGTAGTGCCTATATTTCTTGTTATCCTTCTTTCATTGTACAAAATACCATCACAAAGCCATTGTCAAGTATTGTTCCAGATATTTTGAGGGTTGTTGACACTGTTGTTGATCACAATGGTTACAAACAATTTTCTTAAGTAGTGTCTAGAACCCCAGGCGTTGGCCCTCCTTAATAGCTTCTATGAATTCAGAATCATCAGCTAGAAATCTTGATGCAAAGTAGGCTTCCCTGAAAGTTGGATATACTATGTTCTGAATAGTTCTGATATCTGTAAATCATAATGGCCCTTTTTACTACTATTAACATTCTTCTTAAGTAGGAAAGTTCTCTTGTACTTGGTGATATCTACAAAAGTCTTCCAATAGTGTTTCCCTTTTTCCGTGGTTTCCAACACCTATCTTTTGTTACATAAACAAACTTAGATACAAATTGAATGTAGGTTAGTTGCCTTGCCTCTGGAAATTTCTTGTTACATTCCATCCAACTTGTGAAAATTGACTTAGTAATGCTTGGTTTCACAATGAGTTGGTCAATGATATCTCCATCTCTGAAATATATTTGATGTTCACCTGGTAAGTGAAAAAAATAGTCTTTCAACAACTGGATTTCTTCCATGGATTGGAAATGCAAAAATTCTCCAACATGTTTCACATGGAGAGACATACCTACAATCCACATATTGCTTTATCTATTCCACAGATTCAGTTGTTGACGGATCAATATGGTTAGCAACTATTGCAGTTGTTATCCTGTCATATCCTTTGTTAATATACTTGAATAAATACTTAATCAAAGTACTTCGATTACATCATTCCACATTGATATGAACTTGGTATCTAATACTATTACAATTGTGAACTAACAAATGGAAAGTTCTTCAATTTTTTAATATTTTTGGACCACTTGCATTCAAATTTTTTTTTCTACAACAGGAAATAATGGATACGTGTCAATCTCTCATAATTTTGAACATTAAAAATTAAATCAAAAACCAAACACTCTCTCACTATTCCATTCTGACCCTACGTTTCCCACACATAATTCCTCTTTCTCAGCCTCTTTCAAACCTCTTCAGCTTCTTCGCTTTCTTTCTCAAACCTCTTCAACTTCTTCTCTCTCCTTCTCAAACCTATTCATTTCCTTCTCTCTTTTTATCAAACCCCTTCAGCTTCTTGTCTCTTTTTTCTCAAACCTCTTCACCTTCACGAGATTTAAAAAAGGTAATCGTTTCTCATTTTATTGTTCTTCTACCTTAGATCTACTTTTCTTTTGGTACGAGATGTGTTGCATTTAGGTTTTTTCTCAAATCTATTTCTCTTTTAAATGGTTTCTTTGCTCTCAGATTTGTTTTTCGATGTATACTGTTCGATTTATTTTTTCTTCTCAAATCTACCTTTCTTTTGGTTGATGTTTTATTTCGAGAGCCTTGAGCGACTTGACGAAGAAAAAAGGTAACAAGAATTTTGTTTTCTTTTTCGTTCTTCATCCATCTTTTCAGATCTACTTTGTTTTCTATTATTTTTGTTTTTCATGGTAATTTTTCTCTAAGATCTACTTATGTTTGTTCAGTGTATTTTTTCAGATTTTGTTTTCTTTGTTGACGAAATGTGTTGGATCGAGGTTTTTTTCTCATGTCTACTTTTGTTTTGGTTGATTCTTTCCTCTGATATTCTTTAACACCTTCACGAGACTTAAAAAAGGTAATCACTTCTCATTTTGTTGTTCTTCTACCATCTTCTCAGATATACTTTTCTTTTGGTACGAAATGTGTTGGATTTAGGTTTTTTTTCTCAGATCTATTTCTCTTTTGAATGGTTTCTTTGCTCTCAGATTTGTTTTTCCATGTATACTATTCGATGGATATTTTCTTCTCAGATCTACCTTTCTTTTGGTTGATGTTTTGCTCTGAGAGCCTTGAGCAACTTGACGAATAGAAAAAGGTAACAAGAATTATGTTTTTTTTCGTTCTTCATCCATCTTCTCATATCTGCTTTGTTTTCTATTATTTTTGTTTTTCATGGTAATTTTTCTCTAAGATCTACTTATTTTTGTTCGGTGTATTTTTTTAGATTTTGTTTTCTTTGTTGACAAAATGTGTTGGATCGAGGTTTTTTTCTCAGATCTACTTTTGTTTTGGTTGATTTTTTCCTCTGATATTCTTCAACGCCTTCACGAGACTTAAAAGAAGGTAACCACTTCTCATTTTGTTGTTCTTCTACCATCTTCTCATATCTACTTTTCTTTTGGTACGAGATGTGTTGAATTTAGGTTTTTCTCTCATATCTATTTCTCTTTTGAATGGTTTCTTTGCTCTCAGATTTGCTCTTCCATGTATATTGTTCGATGGTATGTATTTTTTTTTCATTTTTTTTTTGTTTTCTTATCAAAGTTTCGATTTTTACTCTTAGTTGTTTCTCCTCTCTCACTGAACAAACTCATGTTATTTTTTTTTAATTTCATTTTTGTTTAGGTCTATGAAATGGTGGACAAATCAAAGATTTAAGAGGTCTTGAAGATCAAAGACAATAAGGTATTTTTTTTTATCATTTTTTTGATTCATTGGGTTAAAGTTTTGGTTTTTATTGATTTAGGTCAATAGTTCCTTCACTTAGCATTTGCAAGGACATTTTTTCTTCTTTTTTTTCATCTTCTTTCGGTTCTTTGATTTTTTTTTGATTCTTTTTTGTTTAACATCATCTTGGTGCAAAGTTCATTATTGAAGAGTAAAGTGCATAAGCTATGATTTCTTGCTCCACTCTCTCGCTCTCTAATGGTATATGGTGGTATATATTTTATTTTATTTTATTGTTTTCATCGTCTTCTGATGTTTTTTAATTTTGTATTTTTTTTATTTTGTTGTGTGTTTATGTCTCCTTAAAGCGTATTCTCATCTTTTGAATAAATTGAAAGGAAAGAAAGCATAAAGAGAGTAAAATGAACAATAATACATTGTGAATTTAAGGAGTTTTATTTGTTTTTCCTTTTCTTGAAACTCCAGGCTATTCACATTCAAACATAATTATAGCGAGATTTAACCATTGCCATCTTCTGCAATAATCAATTCAACACGCTGAATCACTCCAACTTGGTAAGCTTTAGTTTCTTTACATTCTCTTTCTTTTTAACTATAATTTCAGAAAAGGACCAACTATTAATATTGCTTTATTCTTACTTCATTTATATATATATATATCCCAATTGCTATGATGAAGTGTTTTTTATATCCCAATTGTAATTTGATATGAGTGGATCTTAATCATTGTAGATGAATATGAGTGGAAATGCATATGGTGTCGTGATAAAGTAACTATGACTTAGGAATTGATACTGGCAGTCTAATGGTAAGTATGTGTAATGAGATCTTTAGTTTGATTACATTTTTGATACCCAAAGTGTAGTTTGCTAATTTGATCTTATTTATTGCATATAAGTTTGAGTGGCACTGCAGAACACAATCTTGATATTGAGTTATATTCCGTACCTTGAAAACAATTATCACCACACAATAGCTTTGAATGATATGGTTTCGAAGATATCCCTTAACATCAAAGACACAAAAAAAAATTAAAAAGAGAAGTTGTAAACTTTGTACATTTTATTTTTTTGGATACTTAATAATTGTCTTTTTTATATTTGAGTGTATTTTTTTTTTCAGTATCCCAAACTTGCAGACTTCAAGTTTGTTGATTTGTAAATATGATATGACATATATTGATTTATATATACACTTTACAGGATTCTTCTTTTTCTTTATTTATGAATTTCATTTATGTGGTGAACCCAAGATGTAGTGAAGATTATAATCTCAAAGTAATGATTTTCATGTAAATAATAAGGTTCTGATACCATAAATATTGATAAGTTAATTCTAAAAGTAATAGTGAATTCAAAAATGAACAATTTATTTAAGAAATTAATTAACATACACAATCCATAAATTAAAATTTACATATACGATTGATAACTTACAAATTAATCATGTTATTTATTCAACGATCACATATATTATACAATAAAGTAATAATTATCAGATATTGGGTTCAAATCTTTTTTATCCTTAAAACAGTTATCATAAAAAAAAAACTTTATACTTATTCACACAGTTTCCATCAATTATGTTGAATCAAATCCAAAGAAAAAAAGAAAGATGAAATATTTATTGCAAGTTATCAAAGTTTAACTAATTACCAAAAAAGTAGTTGATTCAAATTGTTTATTTAACTTATAAGGTTAAGCCATAGAAAAATAAACCCTTTAAATTATTAGTCATATTATTACACGTCACTAATAAATTATTATGTCAATTTTATAATTTAGCACAAATTAATTCATATCCAAATACTACTTTTTAACCTTAATAAAAAAATTTATTAAATTTTAATTCAATACTAATTGATTTGCCAATAAAAGTTATAGATGGAATTGCTAATAAGTTTTTTTATTAAATTATAATTGATTTGTTTCTTTCAACACGGCATCATCATTAATTATGAAAAGATTAATAATTTTCTTTTTGTGTGTCTCAATGCAATACCAAGTATGTACAAAACCTCTAATTTGATATTTTGAATATGTTATCTGAATATATCATAATTAATTTATTGTAGTAAAAATAATCAAAGAATAAAGACTTTGATAACAAAATAAATAATTAATAAAAATAAAGTTTGAAAGAAAAATATTTATAACAAAATAAATACTTAAAAAAATAAATATCGGAGGAATGTTTATCATAATAGATTCATATTTGTCGATATCCTTTACAAAATTTAAACTTGATGAGTAAAATTCATTGATTTTCGAAAGTTATAGAAATAAACTCAGTAAGGATATCATAATTATTTATCCATTTTGATTAGTCTTTTTCTATTTCATTTCTTCTTCATTTTAAGTTTTTTTTAAAGACTTTTTATGTTTACAATGTTTAATGTTTTCTATTTTATATTTTAAGACAAAATGGGTAAAGACTTTTAAAGAACTTTTTAAAATATTGTTCAACTTTTAAAGATATCACGTTAATATGAATTTTTGTATCACATTATATTCTTTATTAATATGAACTAAAAATCTCTATATGAAATTAATAGATAAAATTAATTATTATAAAATAAATAAATAAATTTAAATTAAATTGAATAAATATTACAATTTAAATTAAATTAAATTAATATTAGAAATTAATTGTTTTACCGTCATTAATACTTTTCATATTCTGAGATTATAATTACATTTGATGAAAACGTATTTCAAGATAATTTAAAGTTTTGCACTGCTCAAGAAATACTGTAAAATCTCTTTATATTACAAAATCTTTGCTAATTCCAATTTTTGAAAACACATCTTCCCATGAATAAGTTTTTTAATGTATTCCTAATTTATAATAATATATATTTTTTAAATAATAGTGTATAAATTCTTTAAAAGTATGTATCAATTGCTTTTACTAAATAGTATTATTATTTACTTAATAAAGAGAGTTTAAAATCCACAATACATCTTTCAACAAATATCTTTGGACTCTCTCACTCCTCTCATATCAACACTATTATACCACCAACTCATGTCCTTTTCCCCTCAATCTCATTGAAAGAATAAATTCAAAAAACGTATGAATAAAAAACTGAAAGAATCTTGAATTACAAAAACATCTTATGGAATACAAGACATTCAAAAATTTTAACTGATAATAGGTACACAAAGTTGTAACTCTCAACTTTTTAAAAAATAATGTTTTTAAATATATAAATTATATATATATATATATATATATATATATATATATATATATATATAAATTATATATATAATTATATATTTCGTTGTACACTTTTGAAGTAAATATTTTAGAAAGGGTGTATCTTTTGTAGTATTTGATAGTTTACTATTTAACTTTTTTCATGTCTAATATTTTTAGTTTTTCAAAATCTATTATTTACATTTATTTCATATTTTTGTGTCATCTAACTTTTATATTTTTAAATAATCAACAATTTTTATATTGTTCATCTTTTTTATTATTTGGGAATCTACTATTTATATTTTTCTACATCGTCTAATAAATATTTTATTTAAAATTAAATTTTATTTCTTAGTTTTGATTAACTCAACCTTACTCTATTGTTTAAAATAATTATATATAACATATTTTATTAAAAAATATAAATAACATTATTACTTTTTTATAATAAAAATAATTAAGATATTATTACTTAATTTTATAAAATAAATTACTTATATTAAATTTAATTATAGTTTTATACAATACAAATACAAATAATTATATATAATACATTTTTGTTAAAAATATATATAAATAACTTAAATATATTTTTATTATAAAACAAATTAAAAGATTATTATTTACTTTTATAAAATATAATATTTAAATTTAATTTAATTATATTTAAAATTTAAAATTATTTTAATAAATATATCATAAATTTTAAAACATGTGTGTTGCACGGGTATAAATACTAGTTTTATTAACAATTTGGGATTGTATGTATCACAACCTAAATCGCGACGGGACGGCGAACTAAAACAAATTGTTTTGAAAATAGAGATTTAAAGTCATTACCATAATTTATTTTGAAAAACTATGGAAAACCATAAAAATAATATAAAGTTTGCGAAAATCAAATTTAGGGCCCGGGAGTCGGTTATGCATAGGGAATGTATTAGCACCCTACTGCTTCTGCCCAAAAGTGGTACCTTTAATTAAATTTGCAAAAAGATATGTGCTTATTTTATAATATTTATTTTTCCCAAAAAATAAGAAAATAAATTGAAATAATATATATTTTGAGTTGAAGGACCCGACAAGGGTTAAAACTTTGGCCCTACGTATTCTCATTGAAAATGAGAAATCAAGACTACGTAGTTCTTTATAAAAATTTAATTTTAATTTTTAAAGTTGTCTTTTGACATTTTTGAAAATAATTATCATGCAACGCGTGCGTTTGATTAGACACTAGAACTATTTTTATATTTTTTGTATTTTAAAAAAGAGTGTCATGCAACGCAAGCGGTCGATTAAACACCAAAATATTATTATAATTTTTATATTTTAAAAAGAAAGTGGCATGCGACGCAGACGGTCGATTAGACACTAAAAAATTATTATAATTTTTGTATTTTAAAAACAAAGTGTCATGCGACGCGAACGATCGATTAGACACAAAAAGATTATTATAAATTTTTGTATTTTAAAAATAAAGTGTCATGCGATGTGAACGGTCGATTAGACACTAAAAGATAAAATAAAAAAGTTTAAAATTTTTATTTATCCTGATTTTATCCTTTTTAATTTTTATTTCAATTTAAAATACTTTTATTATTTTAAAAAATTATGTGATTGAAATATGATATTTAATTAGAAAATGATAAAATTGGAAATAGAAAATGGGAGTGTATAACTGAATATGTGGGTGCAATGAGAAAAATTACACACATGGGAATGAGGGTGCATAAGAGAAACACATGGTGCATAAAGTGACATATGGCATTGCCACAACCGCATCACACTGTCTTTGCCATGTGGCACAATGTCAGATTGACACGTGGTACAATGTCAGATTGACACGTGACATAATGTCAGATTGACATGTGGCAATTTTTTTTTAATTTTTTTTTAAATTATAAAAATATTTAAAAACAATTTGAAAAAATAAAAAAAAAAACCACGTGCTAACTCGTGACACATAGTTAACACAGTTAGTGTATTACTAACAGAAATGATCTAATGCAACGAATTTTCCAAAATAGAAACCCAATTGAGTCAAATAAAAGACTTACTTGAAATTTCGTTTAAAAAATGGAAACTTTTGAAATGATTTAACCAAAAATAAAAACTAAATAGTTAAATGACACCTAGCAATTTACTTATTTTTTTATATGGAATTTATAGTATATTTGAATTAGTATTTTCTACATTATGATATTTTAATTAATTGCATTTTTTCTATGAATCTTATTATTATTTAAATTAATATTAAATTTAGTTATATTATATTAGTATTATTAGTATAGTATTAATATTATTATTAGTAATAATAATAATATTATTATTAACATTTACATTAATAATTATAATAATAATAATAATAATATTATTATTATTATTATTAACCGATCATTCCTATATCATAAATCTATAAACAAATAAACAAATGAACAAGACCAATTAGACAAACTAACACATTTTATTTAATATAATATTTAATTAAAATGTCTAATAAGAAATTTTAGTCATATAACTACACATCACTAATAAATTATTATGTCAATTTTATAGTTTAGTACAAATAAATTCATATCTACATGTTATTTTTTTTTTATCTTAGTATTTATCATATAAAAGAAACACTAATACCTTTGATTCATCATATTTAGTTTTGTGTGATTGTTTATTTTCTTATATCGATATCTGCATATGTTTCTATTCATAAATTTTAACATCAACTTCACGTTTTTATCTTCTACGAGATCATTCATATTTTACGATATATCTACACTTTACTTTTATTTTGTAAATACATTTCACATTTATTTTTCACATTTCACCTCATACTTGTTGTTTAAATTAACATTAGCACTAATAGTAGTAATATTAGTTATAATAATAGAATTGATATTATTATTATTAGTAATGTTATTATTATTATTATTAACAAATAATTCTTATACCATATATTCACAAACAACACCAACAAAAGACAACTTAAAATATTTCATTTAATATAATATCTAATTATATATATATATATATATCACTAATTATTTATTATGTCGATCTTATAATTTAGTTCAACTAAATTCATATCCAAGTGTTATTTTTTAATTTTAACATTTGTCATGTAAAAAAAAATCTTTGATTTCATATGTCATTATCTTTCGATATATCTTTATCTGTCTATATTTGCATGTACTTCTATTTACAAATTTTAACATTAGTTCATATTGTTTTTATTTTGTACGGGATCATTTATCTCTGAAAATATGTCTACACTTTACTTTTATTTTGTACAAACATTTCACTTTTATTTTCTATGAAATCATATTTCAATAACTTGCATATTTTCTAGGTGATCATATTATTATTTATAATAATATTAGCATTAGTATTAGTAATATTAGTATTAATAGTATGATTGATATGTGTGCTTAATTATTATCTACAACACCTTATATAGATTTTACATAATTAAAACTATTTCTAATTATTTACTTATGTCATATCAAACATGACCGATTACACATCATAATGAATTCAAAACTTCTTTGTGTTACATAAAATGAAAATTTCATATAAACTAATTAGATTTAGGTTAAAAATATTGTTATTTTATTATAAAACATATTGTTATTATAAGTAAATACAACTCCGTACTTTTTGAATACATGATGATAATAAATCAATTTTCCTTACTAATACACACGTTAAACTAACAAATGTAATAAAAAAAGAGAAAAATATAACGACACGTGCGTACGCACGGGTCTAAGACTAGTATATATATAAAAAATTTACTATTACTTATATAAAATTGTGAAAGAGTTGTAATACGACATAAGTGAAAGTAGACTTCATGTAGAATTCATTGGATCTATAATATCATATAAGTAAAAGTAGTCCATTAATATGAAAGAATTTAATTTAAGGAATTACTAAAGAAAGACTAATATAGAATTATTAAATATTTAAAAAAACATGTAATCTTTACTTATAATAAAACTGTGAAAGACTTTTAATATCATAAGAGAAGTAGACAAATTGGTTCGGTGTGACTTTACAGCACCATCTATTTTAGGAAATTATATAATATATATGCAGAAGTACCAAAAATATCAGCACAACTCAAAGCAAAAGGGCTGAAAACAAATCTTCTCATATCACAATTCAAATATGTATAAAACCATGTATTACTTAGCTTTCCATCTTTTTTGTAGAGTAATCTCAAAACAAATCTAGAAATCTAGTATTACTTCTTCTAATGTTGCGTATATAAAATAATAGCTGTCCATGTATTTACTGCTTCAAATGTTGTGAGTATAAAGCAATGATATATGGACATAAATAAAAGAACCATCTACAAACATTACAATAAATTGGCATTAGTATGTATCACAACTTATACAGAAAGGTCCACATAAGTACTGAACTATACATAAAGATTAACATTAAGGGTGACAAAACGGGTTGGGCCCAACGGGCCAGCCCGTTAGCCCGTGCTAAAAGGAACGGGCTGGGTTGAAGATTTCAACCCGTCAGCCCGTTCTGACCCGTCCCGTCCAATCCGTCAACTTGACGGGCCAAAGTACGGGCCAGCCCGTCCTGGCCCGTTGGCCCTTTTTAAAAAAATAAAATAAAAATAATTAAAAAGATTAATTTTTTAGATTATATATTTTAAATGTATAAATATATAATAGTATTGTAATTTAAATCATTAACACCTACAAATTAAGTTTGAATTATTAGTTATAA
>Ga0214544_1008959_pt1 | contig 16153 bp, 16 predicted proteins | sample CNSS3metaG_FD_160074 | JGI IMG/M metagenome (GOLD analysis project Ga0214544, IMG submission 160074) | Root nodule microbial communities from cowpea collected in UCLA plant growth center, Los Angeles, California, USA - CNSS3 | ecosystem: Host-associated > Plants > Roots > Nodule | place: USA...
TAAATAAACTTTAATACAATCCAACTACAAACCAAAATAAAAAAAATACAAATTATTTATGTGTTGGATAAAAAAACAACCTAACATGACCCAAATGTAAAGCCCAACTTAATAAAAAAATAAAAAATACTTGGGTGACCCTTTTATGTAGGAGTTGGTGAGCCAACCCGGCTCACCACAAGTTCAACCCGGGTGAGCCGGGTCAAAAATCAACCCGTATTAAAATTTGTATAAAAATTTCAACCCAACCCGACCCAAACCCGTGGTGAACGGGGTTGGCTCGCGGGTTCCAACCCATTTTGACAGCTCTATCTAAATCCACCCTCTTTCACACTTAATCCCCTTAAGGTGAACAAGAAAAGGTTGACACTCTAATCCACTTGAATTCATCCTCTCCCTCTCCCTCCAATCAACGTTGAGGGAGAGAGAGGGAAAGGAAGAGGGAAATTCCTCTATTTTTCAATCATCTATGTTGTGCAATAGTTTGAGGGTGATATCAAGATTACAATTATGTCCGTAATTTATTTTTCAACTTAATCATGAAAATGATGTAAAAATATGGCTTTTGAAATTATTTTTACAAAAATAATTAATAACGAAAATTTGAAAATTGTTCTAAAAAAAAGTTTAAAAAGTAATTATTAATTATAAAATTTTTTATTACGTTATTTTATAAATATTTTTTTATTAAAATATGTTACTTTCATTTATACATTTTAATATTTTTTCTACAATAAAACAAACTTATATAATGATAATTTTTAAAATAAAGGACAATTTGGTAATCTTGTTTTTTCTTTGATTTAAATATAATTTTTAATCTATCACATCCAAAAAATCACTCATAAACTTTAACAAACTTTACTCTAAATCCACCCACTTTCACCTTTAATCCACTTAAAGTGAACAACACAAACTACACACTGTAATCCACTTGATGTCATCCTCTCCTTCTCCCTCCAATAAAACCTTGAGGGATAAAGAGAAGAACGAAGACGAAAATTCTTCTATTTTAAAATCATCTTTTTATGTCTTGGTTTGAGGGTGATATCAAGATTACAACTATGTCCGCAATTTATTTTTTAGCTTAATTATGAAAATGATGTAAAAATATGACTTTTAAAATTATTTTTACAAATATAATTAATAACGGAAAAATGAAAATTGTTCTAAAATAAGTTTTAAAAATTAATTATTAATTATAAATTTTTTTATTACATTATTTTATAAATATTTTTTTTTATTAAAATATGTTACTTTCATTTATACATTTTAACATTTTTTCTATGACAAATCAAACTTTTAATTATAATTTTTAATCATTTTAAAATAAAGGACAATTTGGTATTTTTGTTTTCCTTGATTTAAATATAATTTTTAATCTATGACATCTAACAAATCACTCATAAACTTTAACAAACTTTACTCTAAATCCACCCACTTTCACCTTTAATCCACTTAAAGTGAACAACACAAACTTACCACTGTACTCCACTTGATGTCATCCTCTCCCTCTCCCTCCAATCAACCTTGAGGGAGAAAAAAGGGAAGGAAGAGGGAAATTCTTCTATTTTTTAATCATCTCTGTTATGCATTGGTTTGAGGGTGATATCAAGATTACAATTATGTCCGTAATTTATTTTTCAGCTTAATTATGAAAATGATATAAAAATATGACTTTTCAAATTATTTTTACAAAAATAATTGATAATGAAAATTTGAAAATTGTTCTAAAATAAGTTTTAAAAAGTAATTACTAATTATAAATTTTTTTATTACATTATTTTATAATTATTTTTTTAATAAAATATGTTATTTTGATTTATACATTTTAATATTTTTTCTACAACAAATCAAACTTGTATCATAATAATTTTTAATTATTTTCAAAATAAAGGAAAATTTGGTAATCTTCTTTTTCCTGGATTTAAATATAATTTTTAATTTATCACATCTATCAAATCACTCACAAACTTTAACAAACTTTGCCGTAAATCCACCCTCTTTCACATTTAATCCACTTAAAGTGAACCACCCAAACTTCACACTCTAATCCACTTGAATTCATCATCTCCCTCCCTCCCCAATCAACCTTGACGGAGAGAGGGGAAGGAAGATGGAAATTTGTCTATTTTTCAATCATCTCTATTATGCAATGATTTGAGTGTGATATCAATATTACAATTATGTCTGCAATTTATTTTCAGCTTAATTATGAAAATGATGTAAAAATATATCTTTTGAAATTATTTTTACAAAAATAATTAATAACGAAAATTTTAAAATTGTTAGAAAATAATGTTTAAAAAGTAATTATTAATTACAAATTTTTTTATTACATTTTTTTTGTAAATATTTTTTTAATTAAATATTTTATTTTCATTCATACATATTAATATTTTTTTCTACAACAAATCAAACATTTATAATGATAATTTTAATCATATTTAAAATAAGGGAACATTTGGTAATTATGTTTTTTCTTGATTTAAATATAATTTTTAATCTATCACATCCATCGAATCACTCACAAACTTCAATAAAATTTACTCTAAATCCACTCACTTTCACCTTTAATCCCCTTACAGTGAACAAGACATGTTTCACACTCTAATCCACTTGAATTCATCCTCTCCCTCTCCCTTCAATCAACGTTGAGGGAGAAAGGGGAAGGAAGAGGGAAATTCCTCTATTTTTCAATCATCTATGTTATACAATGGTTTGAGGGTGATATCAAGATAACAATTATGTCTGCAATTTATTTTTCAACTTAGTTATGAAAATGATGTAAATATATGGCTTTTAAAATTATTTTTACAAAAATAATTAATAACGAAAATTTCAAAATTGTTCTAAAATAAGGTTTAAAAAGTATTTATTAATTATAAATTTTTTTATTACATTATTTTATAAATATTTTTTTATGAAAATATGTTACTTTCATTTTTACATTTTAATATTTTTTCTATGACAAATTGTAACGCCCTATTTAATTTAATAAACGAAATTAAAGGAAGCATCACATTAAATAATATTTTAGCGCAGTCTCGGAGTTTAAACACCATTCCTTACACCGAAGGCACACCACGATGCCCCAGAAGAAACAAGTTATAAAGTTTACTAGAATCATATAGAAATCTAAAAGATAGGCTAATACATGGGCCATGGCCCCAAAGAAAAGTCCAACAAGAACATGAAGTCCAACCCAAGTAGACTATGCAGCGGAATCGTCTCTCTCCTGTTGACCACGAGTACCTCTCGCATCTGCTCCCATCAATAAATTGATGATCTTCGCAAGAGTAGAAAAGCAACATACAGAGTAATCAAAAAAGCAAAGGGTAAGCTAGAGCCAAAAGATTTTATCATGTAATCAGATATACTTTCACAGTCCCATATACATACATCACCCAAGCATGTTATGACCTTCCAATCAATACACTAAGCCTCGACTCGACTCATCCGGATACATATAATCTGGTCGGATTCAGTGGATGTTTGCACTTGTGGTGGATACCTCTACTCACCCCCGAGCTATGTGTTACAAGTGTTACGATGAATCAATCCCCACACACAAGGTTAGCCCTTAATAAGTTTTAGGCCTCCTGCTACATCTCATTCACTTTAATACCATTTAATAGCACCCATCTCATTCACTTTACATACCAAGGTCACACCAACATATCAATTCAATTCATATCTATATTCCATGCCATTTCTCATACTTCATACTTAAAATATATCAATCAATCACCCAAACAATTTTATAGTACCCAAGCGAAGCAAACAGCAAGGCCTACAACGCATCTCGCTCAGGCGAGAGAGGTTCCCTCGTTTAAGCGATAGTCCCTCGCTTAAGTGAGATCGCGACAGAGGCCATGGGAGGTTTTTCACGCACTCGCTTAGATGAGCCCTCCCTCGCCTGAGCGAGCCCACTCCTCGCCCAAAGTTGAGGTCCCTCGCCTAGGCTGTAACTACCGCAACACACCTCGAGCTCCCACGCGTTCTCGCTTAGACGAGCATCTCTGGCCTGAGCGAGATAGTACCTCGCTCAAAACTAAGACCCTCCGCTTGAGCGAGAGCTCGAGCGCGAGCTGGGGTTTGTTCTCTACAAGTATCGCCTAGGTGAGACCGGGTCGCTTGGGCGAGAATAACAGGTCTCGCCCATGTTCATCCTGCAACAACTACACTTTTCCTACCCAAACAATATTATCAACTAGCACATGCATCCATAGTAGCATACAAGCTCAGAAATCATGAAACATAGGCAAAACAAGCATCGATCGCAACAAATAGAAATGTTTCTAGCTTCCCTTACTTAGAAAGGGTTAGCCAAACAACTCTGACACAGAAGCGAATGAGTACGACCACTCCCGAAGCAGATTTAAGATCTGAGGAACCCTAACATATATGAGGCACGAGATTAATTACATAGAGCCCTAACAGGAAACACGAAAAACTAAACCAGGGATGAAGGTTAAGGGTTCGTGAACAACTTACATGGTAAAACGAGGCCAAACCAACTCAGATCTGACTGAACTTCAGAACCCTAGCAGAGGATTTGCGGCTACTCTATGAAGGAATGAAGGAATTGTTTCTGCAAAGTGAAAGGGGATGGAGCATTAGGGCAAACTTAGGGATAGTTGCCCCTTTGGGCCAGCCCTTAGGCCCAATAGTTTGGGGCAACCTTTAAAAATAAAAGGGCAGAATAAAAGTTGGCTTTACATTCTCCTCAACAAGAAAATTTTTGACCTCGAAAATGAAAACTTACCAGGTAAAAAGATGTGGGTGTGATTTCCTCATATCCTCCTCCAACTCCCAAGTAGAGTCACCAGTCCTCCGATCCCAGATGACTTTGACAAGATTGACCAGTTTTCCTTTACGTTCCTCAACTCTACTCTCCTTCAAGGTAATGGGTGGCACTTCCACAGTAAGATCCTCTTTGATCTGTATGTCCTCAGCTTCCAACACATGAGCTGAATCAAACACATACTTTCTCAGCTGTGACACATGGAACAACGGATGAAGATTCGCCAACTAAGGAGGCAAAGCTATCTTGTAAGCTACTGGTCTAATCCTCCTCGAGATCTGATTAGGGCCAAGAAACATAGGTGAGAGCTTCCTTGAGCAGAGAGCCATTCCCACACTAGTGGTTCAGGTCACCCTCAAGAACAGATGATCTCCCGCCACGAACTCCAAGGGTCTCCTCCTACGGTCCGCATAGGCCTTCTGTCTACTCTAAGAAGCCTGCATCCTATCTCTCACCATTCTCACTTTCTCAGTAGTTTGTTCCAACAACTATGGCCCGACAATCACTGCCTCCCCATTCTGATACCAACATAGGGGAGTTCTACACTTCATTCCATATAAAGCCTCATACGGCGCCATGACAATGCTCGCGTGAAAGTTGTTGTTGTAGGTAAACTCGATCAACTTCTTTCAAGGGCTGTAAGATCCCACCGAGTCTCTGATGCTCCACCTTCGCCTTCTGACACGTCAAACAGGCGGATACAAACTGTGCCACGTCTTTCTTCATCCCCTGCCACCAGAAAGTCTCCTTGAGGTCCTGATACATCTTAGTCATGCCAAGATGCAAGCTAAGACGACTTTTGTGTCCTTCCTCGAGGATCAACTTCTTCACTTCGACATCGTCGGACACACACACTCTGTCCTGAAACTGTAGTATCCCATCCTCACCCACTGCAAAATCCTTTACTTCATCCGACCCAAGTTGTTCTCGTATCCGGTTCAAGCTGGCATCCAACAACTGCCTCTCTCTGATTGAGTCTAAGAAGTCAATAGATATAGTCAGGGTACTACATCTAATGAACTCAGATCCCAATTCCACCTGCAGCTTCATATCCTTGAACTGCTTTAGTAGCTCCACCTCCTTGATCATAAGGTGAGCAATATGTATAATCTTCCTACTCAGAGCATCTGCCACTACGTTTGCCTTCCCCGGATGATATAGCAGTTCAAAATCATAGTCTTTTAGGAACACCATCCACCTCCTCTGCCTCATGTTCAGCTCCTTCTGATCGAATAGGTACTTGAGACTTTTGTGGTCACTGAACACGCGATATTGAGCACCATAAAGATAGTGCCTCCAGATCTTCAAAGCGAACACTATGGCTGCAACCTCTAGGTCATGAGTGGGATAGTTACGCTCATGCACCTTAAGTTGTCTCGAAGCATACGCCACTGCCCTCTTTTCTTGCATCAACACATAACCCAGCCAAAGATGAGATGCGTCAAAGTAGACCTCAAATGGTTTCCCAACATCAGGGATCATTAGTATCGGGGCGCTAGTCAATCTCCGCTTCAGCTCTTGAAAGCTTTCCTCACACTTATCCGTCCAAATGAAAGGCTGGTCCTTCCGTGTGAGTTGTGTCAAAGGCGCCACTATCTTGAAGAATCCCTCTATGAACCTCCTATAGTAGTCCGCTAAACCCACAAAGTTCTTGATCTCCGTGGCTGACTTGGGACTCTCCCACTTTACCACCGCTTCGACCTTTGTCGGATCTACTGTAATCCCTTGAACGGATATCACATGTCCCAAAAACTGAACCTCATCCATCCAGAATTCAGACTTAGACAACTTAGCATACAACTGCCTCTCCCTCAGAACACCAAGCACCAACCTCAGGTGTTGATGAAATGCCTCTAACCAAGGGACCCACAACAAGAGCAATGGCTAGGAGGATAAAAGAGAAATGGGCCTCCAATGCACATACAAGGCCCAAGATGAACTTTACATGGGCCAAGGAAGATGTGAAGACCTAGCCTAAGACTCTTTGTTTGGAAATATTAGAATAGGGTTTATTTTTGGGCCTTGTATTTTGGGCTTTGTAGAATAGGGTTTTTGTTTGGGCCACATATTGGGCCTTGGAGGGTTTTTGGGCTTTGAAGAGAATTGGACCAAAGAAGAGTTGGGCTTGAAATTAGCCCAACAACAAGAGAGAGAGAGAGAGCGCATTTGTGAGAGGATCTAGATCCTTCTTGCTCCAAGCTTGGTCACCAAGCTTCTCTTATGCGCCTAGAAGCAAGTCCCTTGTGACTTGCTTAGGTGGCAAGTCACACTTGCGTTATGCTCTCTTTTTGGCTCCAAATACAACATTCTAGATCCTTTTTCCCTCCATTTTTCTAGACCACTTGGCTTTCCTTTTCTACTATAAATAGAGAGCTTAGGACCCTTGTTTTTTCATTCATGAATATAGTAGAGAAACTCTGTTGAGATGACTCCAGACTCCTCTCTCTTTGTGAATCAACTTAGGCTAGAGTTCTCCTTCTTGGTTTCCTCTAGCCCCCTTCCTTGAGTGTTGGCCTAACCTCACTTGAGAGCTTCTCCAAACACCATTGCCGCACCACTTCTTCTCTCAACTTCTAACTTTCGCACCTTCATCCTTCTCCATGGAAGCTTCATCAATTTCGTATTGCTTCTCCTGGGCTTCCTTACTCTTGAAGATGGACTCATCAGGTGTTCTGCATGCTCCTTTTGAGTCTTGTAATAGATAAGTATATTGTCTATAAAGACCACGACGAATTTATCTAAGAATTGACGGAAAATTCTGTTCATGTAGTCCATAAACACTGTTGGAGCATTAGTCACACCGAAAGGCGTAACCACATACTCATAGTGTCCATATCGGGACCTGAAGGCTGTCTTCTGCACATCATCAGCCTTCACCAAGATCTGATGGTATCCTGACCACAAATCAATCTTTGAGAACACGGATGACCCATGCAACTGATCCATCAAGTCATCAATTTTCGGAAGCGGGTATTTGTTCTTGATGGTTATCTTGTTTAACTATCTGTAGTCCACACACAGACGTGAACTCCCATCCTTCTTCTTCACTAGCAACACTGATGAAGGCGTGACCACCTCCTTAGAAGATCCCCCAAGAAGGATCACTAGAAGCATGTCTAGAGGGGAGTCTTCTATTCCATCACCTTTATCTTTGTTTTGCATTACTTTAGTTTGAATTCCCTAATTTGGTTTCTAGTTGACTTATTTTGGTTGACTTGTTGACTTTGATCCAAAGTTGACCTTTCACCAAGATTAGATTAACTTAAACCAACATACTAATCCTTGTTTGTCTTGTTTTGTAGGTAATTAAGAGAAAGTGGAGTGTAAGATCCACAGAATTTAATTAATTAAATAAATAATTAATTAATAAATGCGGGTAGGTAGTGCATTTATGACACTAAATTCTGTTTTGTATGACGTGGAAAAGTACTAGCTCAAGTGGTTGAGAGTACTTTGTTTGTGTGAGAGGACTTGGGTTCGAGTCTTATGTATGTCAATTGTGTGTTGTTTTAGTTAGGATTGTTTTCATAAAATGTTGGGTCATACTCCGTATAATATAATGCTTGAATTGTATGTGTTAGAAAGAAACATGAGTTGGCCTGATGGTTTAGAATTGATTTGGCTTTGGCATGGTGTGGGTTCGAACCTGTGTGGACTCAAATTTAACTTCTTTTTGCTAAAAAGTTGTGTGGCTGAATATGAATAGGTGAGGAAGATCTTAGGGGGTAGCCAAGAGGGGCTGAAAAAGAAAACAACTAATAATGGGCTTGAATATCAATTAACCCCATCATAAAACCCAATTTCGCTTTTTTGCATTGACCTAGCATTAGGGCCTTTAAAAGGCAAAATTTGAGAGTGGAAAAGGGTTTTGAGAGGCTGTTTTCAGAGAGATCTGTGAGGTGCACGAATTCAAGGTAAAATAGAAAGTTTTGAGAGAATTAGATAGGGGTAAATGAAGTGGTGATAAGGCAAGCCTTGGTGATCATAGGAGTTTCCCCAATTTCAAAAGTTAAGTAAGGAATTTTTCAGGTTAGGGGAGCTGAACCTGTAATATTGTAATTTGTTCTGATTGTATGAGTTTGATGATTTTATGCCTTGGATTTTCAGGTTAATCATGTGAGGAATTGGGGGTTTGGGTGAATTGGCACTATTTGATTGGGATTTCTACCAAATTACATGAACATGATGGGTATTTTGTATGTGAGGGTGCTGCTTTTGTGCAATTTCGGGGTTATGGGTCCCTAATGTGTCTAAAGTATGTTGTTCTGATGTCGCAATGTGATCAAATTGGATTGGTATATTTTGGGAATGTGTTGGATTTCTCGTGCAGAATGTGTGTGTGTGAATCAGTGCCAGAACCTACAATTCTCGCTCAAGCGAGCTAGGCTTGCCTAGGCGAGACATTCAGGGACTCACAAACCTCCCTCTACTCGAGCAGCTCGCTCAGGCGAGAGGATTTGCTTTTGAGCGACAGATCAACTCGCCTAGGCGAGTATGACTCGCCCAAGCGAGAATCCGTGGGTGTCTCGAGTGTGTTGGTTGCGCAACTCGCGTAGGCGAGGTTTGTTTCTTAGGCAAAACCACATCTCGCTCAAGCGAAAGTATCTCGCCTGAGTGAGAGTTCGAAGAGCATTCTGATGGGAGTTTAATTCGCAGCCCAAGCGAGAGAGGAGAGTCTTGGGCGAAACGTGATTTCGCCCAGGCGAGTGGGACTCGCCTAAGCGAGAGTTCGTGGTTGGTTTTATGAATGGTGCTCAGTCAGGCGAGGTAATCTAGCCTAAGCAAGGTGACTGGTATACTTAGGCGAGAGATGAAATGTTAAGACCAGGGAGGGTTGGATGATAGGTTTAGGAGCAAAATATTTGCAGTATTGGATTGATTGGTGTTTGAATGATGATATGGGATCTACAAGGCTCCTAAGATATCTTGATGGTGAGCTTGTTGGTGTTCCATGGGTTGTGGCCCGGAACATATCCTTGAGTTGTGGCTCAGGATAGGGGTTAAGCACGTGGCATTCTATGGGTTGTGGCCCGGAATGACTTCCCTTAAGTTGTGGCTTGGGATAGCGGATGAACACGAGGAACCTTGAGTTATGGCTCGGGTTGGCGAGTGTGTCGGTGTGAGTGTGCTGGTTGTGGCCAGTACGGATGGGTCCCGACGGATTACCCTCCTCAGTGAGTCACTGACGAGTTTAGTAGTTCTGGGACGTTGCGGACTATGTTCGTATTTGGGAACTCCACCTGGCGTTACGGTGTGTGATCCGTAGGTGTGGCAGCAAGGCGCTTTGAGATACTTAATAGGAGATGTAGAAGACTTCTAACATGGTTGTTGCCATGTGAAAGGACTGGAACGAGGTTCCCTGATATACTTTACTATACATGGTGGTGGCCATGTGGTGGGAAGGTAACGACTCTTCCACGAGGTGTATCAATGTACATGGTAGTGGCCATGTATTGGGAATGGGGCAAGCGTTGTGGGAAATGAAAGGATATTATATATGGTTGTGGCCATATGGTATAAAGGAAGCGTTGTGTTCTTGATATAATGTTTATCTATTATACATGTATATGTGTGTTTGGTACATTTTTATGTGTTTCTTCTGTTAGCTCACCCTATCTGCTTGTGTTTGGTGATGATCGTGTATGCGGTACACGTGAGCAGGTGATAATGCAGGTGGAGCTGGTGAGGCTTAGTTGCGGAGAGGGGATGATCATGGGATTTTATTATTATGTTTTTCTTGGTTTTGTATTTTTAAATGATATGTAAACTTTTGAGAGATTGTGGAACATTATTTCACGTTATAAGCTATGAGACAATGTTTATTATACGATGTTAAAAGTTTTAAATTTCCGTGTTTTGGGAAATGAGGTATTATTAATTATTGTGTAATTAATTCTTTATTTTATATTATTAAATTCATAATATCCTGACGGGATGTTACACAGAGCATGGCTAGGTGGCACTTGGTGATTGGAGTACTTGGATGAAGTGGAAGAGAGAGGAAACCAAAAAGTATAAAGCAAAAGCAAAAGTAGACATGTACCTTGTCTCCTTTTGCCTTTGTGGTTTAACTTTTGCCTTTGTGGTTTATACCTTAGAAGGTCACTTGGTCTCCTTCCTCTTTTGGCCTAGAATCCTCATGGGAATGCTTCCATCAATCATCTCCCTTCACTTGGCCAAGACTCACTCTCACATTAGGTTTAGGGTTTGCTAGTTAATCCTTTTTCATGTTTTTGTATTTGCTAAAGGACCTCTATGAACTCCTATTTAAAGGGTGCTCCTTGTCTTGTAAAAGGGTTGAACATTTTGAAGTAAAAACACTCTTGTGTCTCAACCATTTGTGAGAGTTTCCTCCCTAGGGAGTGAATACTTTTAAGCCTTATCTTGCATAGCAAGTGGCGGCACACATCCACTCATCTTCAAGGTTGCCATAGCTTCTAGCCTAGCCTTGTAGTGGCGTGCTTCTCTCATTTTTACCATTTCCTTCCTTTCCATTTTATATTTTCTTCCTCCTTTAATTGTTCTTGGTTTTCTATGGTTTATGTGCTTTTTCCATTTACTTTTTGCTTTAAATCAATCCATCATCTTCTTCTCTTGACCTTTGTGAAAGGAACCTTCACATCTAGATAGCTTACTATCTTAATGTCCAGTGGGGATTTCACTTAGCTTTCTTAATCAACTCACACCATATTCAATAATCTTAAAAAGGAACAAGATAATCCTTCATCAAACACTGGTGCTCCCCATGGCAAAGTACTTGATCGAATGAATTGTTTCCCCAATAACTCCTCTATCTGTTTCTTGAGTTCCACTAACTCCGCCGGAGCCATATGATATGCAGCCATCAACACTGGACTGGTTCCTGGCACCAAATCGATAGAGAATTCCACCTCTCTACTGGGAGGCAACCCTGGCACTTCCTCTAGAAATACATCTTCAAATTCCTGCACCACTAGTATGACCGACATCCCATCCTTCTCCTTTACCTCCATGCGAGCGAAGATTATGAAGCATTGCGCGCCACCTGAACCTCGTTCACCACTCCTTGAGGAGATACCAATTCAGGCTCCTCTAAGTCGGGAAATAATAGCCTCTTCTCTCGACAGTCTATAAGAACGCGATCGGCAAAGAGCCAATCCATCCCCAAAATTACCTTCAACTTTTGTAGGGGTAGGCAGATCAGATTTACTTTGTACCTGCGTCCCTCTATCTCCACCGCACACCTAGCACACAAGGACGACGTCCTGACCAAACCCGATGCCAGAGTAGATACCTCAAGCTCATACTACAGCTCGCACACCGACAGACCCAAACGTTCCACACAAGCATTTAACACAACAAGGTGTGTCGCTCCAAAATCATACAATACACAACATGTCTTTCCAACTATCACACAATCACCTATAACAAGGTTACCTGAGCTAGCAGCCTCTGCTCCGGTCATGGCATACACTCTGCCTGTTGCTTAAGGCCTGTTGCCTCTATTCCTCTGCTGGTACTGGTAGGTAGTCTAAATTAGAGGGCGTAACACTGCCCTAGCAAGGTTGGGGCAATCCTTCCCAAAGTGGCCCTACTTGCCACAATTGTTGCATCTGCGGTAACCCTCTATGTGTGGGCAGGCGCTCCTCAGGTGGGGACCTCCACATATATAACACTGCACCCAGCCCTATTGAGGGGAAAAGTTCCTAGACCCCCCCCCCCAAAGTGGCCCTCCTTTCCATAGTTATTGCATCTGCAGTAACCCTCCATGCGTGGGCAGGCTCTCCTCAGGTTGGGACCTCCACAAATATAACACTATACCCAGCCCTGTTGAGGGGAAAAGTTCCGAGACTCCTGAGGCTGATGGTGAGGTCTGTCGTATGGTCTCCTCCGCTCCTCATGTCTAGGCTTGGACCTAGATGGTCCACCTATCCTCTGTGACTGTTGTGGACACTGACCTTCCACCTCATTCTTCATCTTCTCCATCACTCATGCTTTCTCCACCATGCAGCAAATTCCTTGATGGATAGACGGGCTACCATCAAGCGGATGTCGTCGCGGAGGCCATTCTCAAACTTACGGCATCTCCACTCTTCATCGAGTGGCAAGGTGTAGAAACGGATGAGATGGTTGAACTTCTCAGCATAGTCTGTCACAGATTTCCCTCCCTAGGTCAGTTGGAGGAATTCCACCTCCTTGGCATATCTCACACTTTCAGGGAAGTATTCCGAGAGGAACTTCCCCCTGAAGGCCTCCCAAGTCACAGGCTCTCCTCGCTCCTCCATGATGGACTTCATGCTAATCCACCAATGTTCAGCTTCTCCGATGAACATATAGACTGCAAAAGCCAACCTGTTATCTATTGGACACATCTTCACGTTGAAGATTCTCTCCAGGTCCTTCAGCCATTAATCGGCTGCATCCAGGGTAGTCTTCCCATTGAATTTCACTGGATGGTGTTTCAGGAAGTCTTCCAGACTCCACTCTCTGACTGGCGGTCGTGGCTTAGGACCAAACACAGGGGCAGCCGTCCTGTCCTCCTCCAATTGGTGGAGGGCCTCCATGTGCTGCTGGTGGGCATCCTCAGAGCTACCCTAGCAACCTCCATCTGCTGCATCACCAGCTGTTGTTGCTCAAGCGACACTGCTTGTCGGTGCATGAATGCTTCGTGTTACTGCATCATCGTCGTGCTTTGCTGCGTCATGGCAACTACCATTGCCTCGATTACTTTGACGATATCTAACACATCACCTTGGGAGGATTCCAGAGTCCTACGAGAAGGTGCCATAGTTCACTGGCACACAGGAAATCACTTGGTTAGGCTTGATAAGACAGGAATTTAATTGAAAACACTCAGAAAGACACAGAGAAAGCTAAGCGGACATCCAAGTCCACAGACCTAAGGAATGACCGCTCTGATACCATAAATGTAATGCCCCATTGAATTTAATAAACGAAATTAACGGAAGCATCACACTAAATAATATTTTAGCGTAGTCTCGGAGTTTAAACACCACTCCTTACCACCCAAGGCACACCACGATGCCTCAGAAAAAACAAGTTATAAAGTTTACTAGAATCATATAGAAATATAAACGACAGGCTAATACATGGGCCATGGCCCGAAAGAAAAGTCCAGCAAGAACATGAAGTCCAGCCCAAGTAGACTATGCAGCGGAATCGTCTCTCTCCCGTTGACCACGAGTACCTCTCGCATCTGCTCTCATCAATAAAGTGATGATCATTGCAAAAGTAGAAAAGCAACATACAAAGCAATCAAACAAGCAAAGGGTAAGCTAGAGCTAAAAGATTTTATCATTCAATCAGATATACTTTCACAGTCCAATATACATACATCACCCAAGCATGTTATGACCTTCCAATCAATACACTAAGACTCGACTATACTTATCTGAATACATATAATCAAGTCAGATTCAGCGGATGCTTGCACTTGTGGTGGATACCTCTGCTCACCCCCGACCTATGTGTTACAAAATGAATCAATCGCCCACACACAAGGTTAGCCCTTAATGAGTTTCAGGCCTCCTACTACTCTCGTCACAAGATTTTGTCTACTCTAAGTGAGACTAACTAACCCCTTAGAGTGTGAGGGTGCGATCCTTACCTTGAATCCTTACCAAGTTACATAGATGGGGCACCACCAGGGACACCAACTAACAAGGGCCATCGAAATTACGTGCCGACCACTAAAGCACAACCCTAAAACCTCAGCTAGAGATTTCAAGGAATTACGCACTGACACGTACCAAATACATTCAAACAACCAAATAATAATAATCATGCATTCAAACCTCACGTCAACATTTGTAACCACTTTCCATTTGTATTCCATGTTGAACCCATGCCATCTCATTGTTCCAGTTTCATGAATATAGAGTCTCATCTCATACCAATATCATTGCCATTTAATATCACCCATCTCATTCACTTTACATACCAAGGTCACACCAACCTATCAATTCAATTTGTATCTACATATATTACATGCCATTTCTCATACTTCATACTTAAAACATATTAATCAATCACCTAAACAATTTTATAGTACCCAAGCGAAGCAAACAACGAGGCCTACAACGCATCTCGCTCAAGCTAGAAGCCCTCGCTCAAGCGAGAGGGGTTCCCTCGCTTAAACGATAGGCCCTCGCTTAGGCAAGATCGCGACAGAGGCCATGTGAGGTTTTTCGCGCACTCGCTTAGACGAGCCCTCCCTTGCCTGAGCGAGCCCACTCCTCGCTCAAAGGTGAGGTCCCTCGCCAAGGCTGAGCTCCCACGCGTTCTCGCTTAGGCGAGCATCTCTCGCCTGAGCGAGATAGTACCTCGCTCAAAACTAAGACCCTCCGCCTGAGCGAGAGCTCGAGCGCGAGCTAGGGTTTGTTCTCTGCAAGTCTCGCCTAAGCGAGACCGGGTCGCTTGGGCGAGAATAACAGGTCTCGCCCATTGTTCATCCTGCAACAACTACACTTTTCCTACCCAAACAATAGCATTAACCAGCACATTCATCCACAGTAGCATACAAGCTCAGAAAACACGAAATAGAGGCAAAACAAACATCGATCGCAACAAATAGAATGGTTTCTAGCTTCCCTTACCTGGAAAGGGTTAGCCAAACAACTCTGACACAAAAGCGAATGAGTACGAGCACTCCCAAAGCAGATTTAAGATCTGAGGAACCCTAACATATATGAGGCACGAGATTAATTACACAGAGCCCTAACAGGAAACACGAAGAACTAAATCGGGGATAAAGGTTAAACCGACTCAGATCTGACTGAACTTCAGAACCCTAGAGAAGGATTTGCGATTGCTCTATGAAGGATTAGAGGAACTGTTTCTACAAAGTGAAAGGGGATGGAGCATTAGGGCAGACTTAGGGTCTGTTGCCCCTTTGGGCCAGCCCTTAGGCCCAATAGTTTAGGGCCGCCTTTAAAAATAAAAGGGCAGAATAAAAAGTGGGCTTTACACAAATCAAACTTATATAATTATAATTTTTAATTATTTTTAACATAAAGGAAAATTTTGTCATCTTGTTTTTCCTTGACTTAAATATAATTTTTAATCTATCACATCTAACAAATCACTCATAAACTTTAACAAATTTATTCTAAATCCAACCTCTTTCACCTTTAATCCACTTAAAGTGAACAACACAAAATTAAAAGTTTAAAAAGTAATTATTAATTATAAAATTTTTTATTACATTATTTTATAAATATTTTTTTAAAAATACTTTATTTTCATTCATACATATTAATATTTTTTTTCTAAAACAAATCAAACTTATACAATGATAATTTTTAATCATTTTAAAATAAAGGACAATTTGGTAATCTTGTTCTTTCT
>Ga0214544_1008961_pt1 | contig 16152 bp, 12 predicted proteins | sample CNSS3metaG_FD_160074 | JGI IMG/M metagenome (GOLD analysis project Ga0214544, IMG submission 160074) | Root nodule microbial communities from cowpea collected in UCLA plant growth center, Los Angeles, California, USA - CNSS3 | ecosystem: Host-associated > Plants > Roots > Nodule | place: USA...
TAGGTCCCAACGTCAATGGCATTTTTGAAATTTTTGGCAATCTTTTTGGCTTCGGGCCTCCTTAACCGAGGCCTATTACAGCGTTTGGCACCGGTTTCTTCAGAACCGAGGCCTATAGCAGCGTTTGACACCGGTTTTTTGCTGAACCGAGGCCTATAAGTTGCCTTTAATTTCAAAATTGTCACCGCACCGTTATGTGCTTCGGTTGCTGGTCAACCGAGGCCTATAAGGCGAGGTAAAATCGCAATTCTGCACTAGTGATGCTTAGTCTTCTTAAGCATGTGCCTTCATCCTTGGTTGGGGTCAATCCTTCATCATGAGAGCTTGAAAAAGATTCAAATTCTTCTTCCCAATCTGTGTCATATGACCTACAACAACAATGAATGTCGATCAGTTAACTCAAATACAATATAACACTTAAAAATACAAAAAAAAAAATACCTTTTATATCAACAATTGGATGAATTGAATTATAAACCCTAATTAAACCCTTAGTGGGCATCTTATCATTAAACTTCATTAGATTATCCACCACCTCCCTATCTGCCACCGACAACTCCTCCCTCTTCATATCCTTATATCGCCAAGGATTGTCGGTCCAGCTTGAAAGGGAGGATTATCCCGTCATTAGTATAAGAATACGAACGCCTGACTCCTTCACCACCACCTTGAAAAAGCCATCTTTAATGTGTTTAAAGGACTGGGTAAACGCGTCCAGCCTATTTACACCCGGCCGACTTATAAGTGATAGGCATGTTGTTGGACTCTTCGGTCGAGTATCAAAGAAATAGAGAAAAGAGTGCGGAGATGGCAGTAAATACAAAGCTCTACACAACACCCGGAACGCCTGTAGATATGCCTAACTATTCGGATGCAGTTGAGTAGGAGCGACATTTAGCAATCGCAGCACCCCCATAGTAAAGTCTTCAAAAGGTAACCTTATGTACAGTTGCGAAAAGTGGCACATGTACATATAGAAAAACTTCTCGGTATCCCCTTCTTGACCATGGCATACACAGTCAACGACACTAACCCTTTCCAAGGCCACAATGTCCTTTCGAGCACCCCTCTCAAATATGAGAATGCAATTTAGCCACGACTTTAGCAATCGCGACCATCGAAACAATAAATATTGTGTTCGCACATCCTCTGCCACTCACCCAGATCCTGCTTTCACCGGTCGGTTGCTCTCTGCCAAGTCTTTCGGTGGGTCTTATTTGTATATGTCAAGTTAATATATCTTAATAAAAGAATTATGAAATTTAAGTCTTAACATTATGATCCGGTGCATGATGATAAGAAGAATGCTCATTAAAATCCAAAAATACATTCTTTTAAGAATTAATTTCTGCATATCTTTTAAAAGAACAACAGAAAAATAAAATTACATTTTCTGATGATTAATTCTACATTAGTTTTGAAGCAATAAAAAAAATTGTGTCATACCGAAAGAACAAAACATATTTAAATCAAATTAAAATTATAGTTTATCTCATGACTTAGTAACGTTTACATTCCAATATTTTTATAATAAACGTTTACATCTCTACATTTCTTGTGTTATTAATACAGTAACACTTAATTTCTTTATTAATTTTTGTATTTACGGTTGCAATAAAAGAATAAGGATATTTAATAATAAATTAGTAAACTTAATCATATACTTTATATAAAATGATGAATACAGCTAAGAGGTTTATTTATATAATTAGAAATAACTATTGCTTGATATATATATATATATATATATATATACTTTGATAGAAGTTATATGTGGTAGTAAGATTAAAAAATAAAGAAGTTGTTGGGGGGGGAAAGTCACAATTTTTCTACCAATTGAAACTCTTAAAGGATTATGTGGTTCTCTTTGTTTTCCACCCCATTTAATAATAAAGAAGAAAATAAACAAACAAACAAACAAGTAAAACCTAGGGTTAGATATCATCAAAGAAAAAAAAGACTAACTGTAATTTTTTTTTTCAAGTATTATAACAATGACATAATGCATATTGATGCTTGTTGGAGTGGTGCTTAAACAAATATATAAAAACCATAGATTTGTTGAAAAGAAAGAAAGAAAAGAAGAAATCAGCCATGTCTAGTAGCACCCCAGTGATAGTAGAACTCCTCAGTTTGAGTTTCGTATAAAGCTGTTAGGTAAATACCATCATCCCTAACTCTCCAAAGGCAATTCTTCCAATGACACTTCCGAAAAAGACGTTCATCGTACCAAAACACATCAAATGAGGCACCACTGTCACAACTATTGTTGTTGTCGTCGTCATTGTCCCTTTTCACATGGCACCAGAATAGAGTGGAGTGTGAGAAATCTGCCCTAAAACTCCAAGTGAAATTCCCACCTTCAAAAAGTTTATGGCTACCCAAATCATCATCTTTGGATTGGCAATGAACCATTAAACTTTCCTTATTCTTCAACTCATTCATAACGTACACATGCCACTTTATGAATCCAGGGAAAACACTTGAGGCATTTGAAAGGGTTGGTGAACCCAAAACCAAAACCAAAACCAACCCTATACCCAAAACATAAGCACTTTTTGCTAACATACCTGAATTTCTCTTCTTTTCCATTTTTGTTGCTTTTTGTTACGAGATGTTGATCGCTTTGTAGTATATATATACATAAAGTTGTAAAATTTTCACATTCTATGCAAAGATTGAATCCATGAGCATGGTTTTGTAGCATTTATGAAGTGCCATGCTGGTTTATCAGAAAGGAAGATACAGCATGCTGCCGTTTAATTAGATAGGAAAAGTTTGGTGTGGCTTGATATTTTAATGCATTAATGTATATTTACCATAAGTAATTAATTATTAGCTTACATATGGAAAATAGTAATTACAAGGTAGTTCTGAAAATTAGGATAAAATATGTAAAGTTTTAGGTGTTGATTACACTTTGTGTATTTGACTTTATTATAATTTTCAGCAGTTGGTTTTACTTTTAAATCCAAGGAATCAAATCATGGTATTGATCTATTACCATGTGAAAATAGAGTGGTCGAAGTAAGTTTAATATGTTGAGTTGGTCCAAATATCTATAAATATATTGAACGAGTCTTTTTGTTTCATCAATTGCACCAAATAAATATATATTTCAAAAAAATAACTAAAAATTAAAATAATTAAAATAATTAAAAATAACATTAATTGATTAAAAATATATACATATCTTAAAATTCAAATTGTTATATATAATAATGAAATTAGTTTAAATAAAAATTTGGTTTAAATTTAAAAATATATATTTTATTTTTTAATAAAACTAATATCACGTGATGGCTCAACATAGGTGTAGCATCCCATTTTACAGTCATAAATCATTAAACAAAATATAGCATATATGATATGAGCATAAAATAAGATAATAATGTATAAAGTCATATTACAATTATCCCAAAAATTAAGATGAACCGAATATAAAAGTTATACAAAATTATCTAAAACTAACAGAAGGTTCCTAAAAAAAGAAATACTAAGAAACTCTATAGGAACAAAAGTCTATACACCAGAATCACCACTACCCTGTCTTGATCTAGCCACCAAATCTTCAACTGCTAACACCATTCAAGTGATCATGGCAAGAGGAAAGAACCATAAGGAAATGAAACACAAGAAAAAGAGTAAGTTAGTGAAGTTTTAAAGAATTTCATCAATTCACAATATAAGTGATGAGTTCATATTTTTGCCCTCATTTAATGTTTAATTATGAATTTTTTATTGAATTTTGTTGTTAAAAGATTGTTTTAATTACGATTTCTTATAATATGGTTTATTGAGCATGAAATACAAAAACATATTAAAAATAGCTTTTTAGTTGCATAAATATATTTTGGATATTTTGAGGTGTGTTAATGCAGCTGCAACTAAGTTGAGCTCATGGAGGTGTGAAAATAAATTGCTTTAACCTTAAAGATAAATTCAAGAATAGGAAATTATCAAAATCACACAATTCCAAGCCACGCATTTGCATGAAGACGACAAGAAAAGCTTGAAAAAGTGAAGAAGTTTGGCTAAGCTAGGAAGAGGGAACGAGCAATAAAAATTGGATCTTGCAGTTTTCTCTATCTTTTTTCAGAAGAAGCTTAACACTCCATGGAATGCAAAATAAAATTTAAAAAAATAGTAGAAGAGAGTGGAAAGAGAAAACAAATCAATCTTCTAGAAATCAAGTTATCAATAAGCATTTAAATCCTGCACAATCATTCAAGTATTCACAACCACTTATAAAAATAATGACTCAAATGATCTATATACAAGCATTGATGTCGAGTCTTGGTAAGTTGTGCCCTTGTGGTGGCATCTATTGCTCTGTAGAGCAGTGGAAATTACCACACACAAAGTAAGTCCATTAACACCTTTGGTCAAGGTAAAACCCCTAGGCTAGAACCTCCTGCTCCTCTCACCACATGCCTCATCTTCTCTATTTGAGAAATTAATGGTCATTAGAGCGTCAAGATAACTTTTCAACTCAACTTCCACACCAATGCTTACATTATAAGTAACACCACTAATTCTCCTTGAATTAGTATTCTCATATACTCAATTATTAACCAGTAATCAAAATAAACATCCATAATAACTAAAAATCTTGCCTAATTAACTAATAAATAAAATTTTAGGTTATGACCTACTTGCCCAACGAGCACATTTCCTTATTGGGCATGAGGTGAAAATTTCACCTTCTTGACCAACGACCAAATGGCTCGCTTAACGAGTTTGTCACTAGGACTACAGTGGAAAATACTTCACATAAATCGTTCAGTGACTAAAACTCCCTAACTTGGAAATTCGCCTAGCGAGTATAAATGGCTCGTCCAGCAAGTTTGAGAATCTGTATGATTTTGTAGATCAGTATTATGTATAATTCTGCAGATTAGCTCATTGGCCTAGCGAGTAATGCTCGCTTAGGGAGTCTGTAAAATTCTGCAAAATTTGATTTCTGCATAATTATACATACTCAAGCTAGTCCAGACAACCCAATAACTTTTGCAGAAACAATTCAAGTATCAAACATCAATTTTATCATGAATATCCATATCAATTTAACTCAGATGCACACATAACACAATAGTTATTCTCAAATAGCAGGTAAAAACCTAAATCTTCATAGCTTTCAAACAACATTTCTCAAATTAACATTCATATATCAAATTGCACCACAGTTTAATCATCAAATTCATAATTATAACATGTATTGGTTTTTAAAAGACAAAACTAGCTTCCCTTACATGTGAAACAGTGCAAAAAAAAAAACCAACTTGAGTATCAATCCCTTTTAAAACTTAACAGAGATCACAATTCAACCAAGAACAACAATAACATGATCAGAGGACATCATCAAAATCACTGATCACTAAATAATCATGAGAAAAGCTTAGATAACTCATGCGAGAGAAGAATTCTCACATTCGTAGAAGATACAATTAAATAAGAATTAGGAGCAGAAAATCAACTTACTCTGTTAGAGAAATTGATCAAACAAAAATAAAGAACGCACCTCAAGGATCCTCCTAATGGTCTCTAATTGTTAGATAAATGAATACAAAAGTCAAAATTCTAGAGAGAAGGCAAAAAGAATGAAAGGAACAATTTCTAGAGAGATTAAATATTTATAACTAATAAAACTCATTTTTAAACTTTTTATTTATTTTTAAATATTTTAATAATAAAATAATCGAGTTACATTATTTTTAAATACTTACTCATTCTAAATTATTATTTTCTATCAAAGAGGAAGTACATTAATATCTTAAAACTTAAATTAACATAACCTAACAATAGAAATTTTGTTTTAAGTTTGGATAAAATTAAACACAGTAAATGTATGTATCTGTAATAACATTAATATTACAATAAGAGAATTTTGTTTTAAATTATTTACCAAGTGGATACATCCTTTTTGCACTCATTATTTACAAGCGTTATTTTTAGCACATTCTCTATATTTTTAATGGAAAATATTTGATGTAAATATATATATACATGTTTCGGGTGTAGGGATCGAGAACCTACTAAAGAGTCTCTTCAAGCTTGCTCTACTTCCCACTGCAACAATAACTTCCAGTAAAATCCACTCCTTAGCTCGATCGGCTGGGGCGACGATCGGGGTACCTGTCTAAAAGGCTCTGATGCTTAAGTCAGTTAAGGACCGATCGGTGTATCAATATATCTGCTGTAATAAATGCGAAATTAAGATCCTCACCAACCTACCTTTGGGCCCTATTTATAGTTTTCCGTGTGGGCCTGTGATTAGGGTTCCTTAATCACGGCCCAATGATCCTTTAATCAAGATTACTGACTCGTTTAACGTTAATTAACTCGATTGACTGATCGTTTGACCGTGCGACCGATGGCCGCTTGATTGGGTTTGTTATACTGTTTTAATAAGTGAACCATTCATGTACGTCTGACCGACCGACAGACGCATGCGAAGGATTACACAAGTCTAAAGAGATTGATCAACCGATGGTTGGTTCAGTGTTTGTCATGTTATGGTTAGGTGCTACACGTACTTGTCCGATCGACCGATGTGCCATCACGGGTCCGTGTCGCTCGACCAGGTGTTATCGATGGACCGATGGGCATGAACATGGTTGGCTTATGACTTATTTGTTTAACCATTTGACCGATGGTCCTATAGTTTATTCGTGGTCCGTTTGACCGATGGTCCTTTAACGATGCTACATGGCTGGTTGACAGAGCCGATTCGCCGGTGGTTCTGCAATTTATTCAGGAGGTCGTTCGACCGTTCGACCGCTAGCCTTACATGTACTAGTTTTTCAACTTTGGCCGATGGGCCTAAGAATTAGATTTGGCCGATTGACCGATGGGACGTACAGTACACAAGCCCCCCAGCCTCAAGCGATGGGAAAGGAGCGTGGAGGTTTTACCAGGGCCATTGTGCCGATTGGCCACCCGCGCGTCTCAACGGTTATCTTGCATCGTAGATCGTGCCTGGCAGTTATGATTTGAAGCGTCGCAAAGTATGGACCGTTGATCTGAGTGTGATCGTAGGGTTCTGAGACTGCGACGTGTCACATGGTCCCCCTATAAATAGGTCTGTGTGGCTGTCGTTATTTTCACGTTTTCCTTTCTCTTTCTAGCCGAGCCTCCGATCGTTTTCTTCTATTTGTAGGTAAAAAAATGTCTTCCAGTGCATCGAGTTCAGATGGTTTGTCGGGTGGGGCGGTCGGGACGTCTGGGGGCGACGGGTCGATCTCCGCCTTGTTCAGTTCTTCCGACTCGGGGACTTCGCTCGGGGGAGTATCGAGCGCAACAGATTCTCCTATCCTTCTAAGTGGCATCTCGGAGGCCGAGCCACCGGTCGCTGAGGCGGTGGAACAGGTCGCTGCTTCTGACGAGAGTGGGGACGTCATAGGCATCGACGTTCGCGACGAGGGGGAACAAGCCAATTTGCCAGAGATACAAGGATATGACTGGGCCCCTTATGAGCCGCGCACACATGCGACGAGGTTTCGATGGGGCAACGACCTTGGGGATCTGGTCGAGCGGACCAAGGTTTTTAGCGACGAAGTGGAGGATGGACTTCTTCGGGTCAAAGTGTGTGCCGACAACGAGAGAGTGTGCCACGGGAAGGGAGAGGCGAGGCTAGATTTCTTCTATGTGTACGCCTGCCTCTTCCATGATTTGGGTCTAACTGTGCCGTTTGCCGATTGGCAGATGGCGGTCCTCCGCCAGATCCAATGCGCGCCGACCCAAATACACCCGAACGCCTGGGCGTCGATGCAGGCGTTCGACGTTCTATGCCGAGCGGCGGGCTTGACAGCGACCATGCCCTTGTTTCTACATTTCTACAAAACTCGACCGACGGCGTCGAAAGGTTGGGTTTCTTTTCTCGGGGCGAACAAAAGCTTGCTCACCCTCTACCTTGCTTCCTACAAGGGTTTCAAGACCGGCTTTTTTAAGGTCGCGATTCCTGGTAAGGGGAGGAGATATATTTTCGATGAGTAGAATCGGCCGAAGTTCCCTTTGTACTGGACAACGTTTCCCCCTCCTACCGATGCCTGGGCTGAAAAGCGGTTGACCCCTGCCGAACGGGCCGACCTGGCCGTCCTCAAGACCGTACCCAACAAGATCCCCCTGCGGCCACTGATCCAATGCCTCCGCTCCCCGGATTTGCCGAGGGCGGTTTATGGTTAGTTGTTCTGATCTTCCCGGTCGTTATATTGGTTGCAGTTAACTTATTTGCTTTTTTGTTTCGTAGATATTATGGCCCGGACGACCGTTTCTAACGCCAAGTTCCTGGCTCGTGCCAAGAGTCGACGAAGGGAAGAAGATACTGCTGAGGAGGTGGTGCCACTCCAGAGTGTTCCCGCCGCCCCTTCAACCGGTTGTGTCCCTACCACCACCGCTCCGATCGGGGCTTCGGGTGTCGTCTCCAGACCCCATTTCATTGTGAAGCCTCCCGGTTCCGGCGCTGCTGGTGCTGTCGCAGATAAGGGGAAGAAGTCCAAGAGAGATGACTCTCCAACCGGTCGACCGTCCAAGAAACACAAGAAGGGGGAGGCATCTGGATCGTTGGCTGACGCCCTCCTTGGCGGCGATGTTCGCCTCGACGAGGAGGTCTCCTTTCAGCTGGGACCTCGGGTGACGGACATACTCAAGGATGTGTCCGAAGAGGAGGCCCTTCGAACCGCCGGGGAGCTGACCCTTAGGCTTGCTGCCCTATACACCAAGTTTCCTCGCCCCGACCGGAACAGGATGGAGAGCTTGGAAAAGGAGCTCGCAGCGGCAAAGACGGAGCTCGAGGTGAAGGCATCGGCGTCGGACCTAAAGGCTCAGTTCGATCGGCTGAACGGCATTAAAGCTGAACACGCCAAGTGTGCTGGACTGCTGAAGGCTGCCGATGATCGGGCAAAAGCGGAGCAGGCGAAAGCAGGTGAAGCCGTTGAGGAACTTCATAAGCTCCAACGACGCTTCGACGATCTGACTCTGGAGCACATGGCTGCCGCCGGATCAGCCTCAGACTGGCAGAAGAAGGCCAAGGAGTTCCAGGCCGAATTGCGAGTGGCCGACAAGCAAGTATTTGCTCAGTACGAGGCGGGTTTCCAGAGTGTTGTTGATCAGGCCGTCTTTTACTACAAATGCACTCCCGACCGGTTCGACGTGCATTTGGGGGTGGTCGAAGGGAAATTGGAAAGGGTCTTCGATCGGCTGGACGAGGTCAATGATCCTCCTGCAAACAATTGATTCTTGCTTTTACTTGTGTATTTTGACATAACCGATCGAACCCGATCGACCATTCGGTTGATCGCGTTCGATCGGTTATTAGGCCATTTTTTGACAAACACTTGTGTAAATATTAGATGCCTTATTTCGTTTGCTAGTTTTTATCTGTCTTCTTTTGTTTATTGCTTCGCGCTGGTGATCGGCCATACTTCTTTTATAGTTCTCCGCGCTGGCGATCGGCCATTTTTCTTTTATCGTTCCTCACCTTTGATTGGCTATCTTTATTTTATCATTCTTCGCGGTGGCGATCGGCCACGTTATTGTTTAACTTGTTATTTCTGTTTGGCTGCGCCTGGTATCGAACTAGTCGGACGATCGGCATGCAATTTTCAAGTTTCTCGTAAAGTTGTCTCGATTATCTGTCTCGGAGGGTTGACCTTTGGGCGTTCAATTTTAAGTTTTAGATCGTAGGTGTAATACCTCGATCGGCTAGGACAGCTCGTGTCACTTATTTACCCGTAGGGTTGATTAGATCGCTTAGATCGGTGCTGACGGAGCGGGACTTCCTCTTGGAAGTCCGCGTCTCGTTCGGTCAGGCTTTGCTCGAGTTCCGTAGGGAGCCCCGTTGGTCAGTTTGTTAGATGAAGTTGCATGAAACGCTCATTTTATTCATAGTCAACTATAATACATTTTGAGGTGCGATGCGTTCCATGTGTTGGGTATTTCTTTGCCGCTCAGGTATTCTAGCCGATAGGCTCCGTTCTGCAGGCTCTCGGTCACACGGAACGGGCCCTCCCAGTTTGGCGCTAGCTTTCCTTGCGCTGACTTTTTGCGTGCTTCATTGGTCTTCCTCCATACCAAATCTCCTCGGATGAAGCTCCTTGGTTTAACCTTCGCGTTATACCTCCTCGCCACCATCCTCTTGCATGCCTCAGCTCGTACGGCCGCTCGCTCCCTACGTTCGGTCGACCAGTCCAACTCCTCGCGCAGGCGTCCACAGTTCACCTCGAGATCTTGCATGTCCCGCCGAAGAGTTGGCTCCCCCACTTCAACTGGCAGCATAGCGTATGTTCCATACGTCAGGTTGAAAAGAGATTCCCCCGTCGTCCCATGCGGGGTGCACCGATAGGCCCAAAGGACATGTGGCAGCTCGTCCACCCATGCTCCTTTGGCTTCTCCCAACCTTTTCTTCAACTCAGCCACTATAACCTTGTTCATGGCCTCAGCCTGACCATTGGTCTGGGGATGCTCGACTGAGCTGGTCACGTGTCGTATCCCCACTTGCTTATAAAAGTCCTTCAGCTTCTTGTCGATAAACTGACGGCCGTTGTCGGTGATGATCGTGTGAGAGAGGCCGAAGTGGCATATGATGTTGTGCCAGACGAAGGAGTGGACTTGCCGAGCGGTGATGTTAGCCAAGGCCTCTGCTTCGACCCACTTGGTGAAATAGTCCACTGCGACAAGTATGAATTTCTTCTGTGCTCGGCCCACCGGGAAGGGTCCGACGATGTCCATGCCCCATTGAGCGAACGGCCACGGGGCTGTCAGGCTATGTAGCTCGGTCGGAGCCCTCTTTACGTCATTTCCATGGGCTTGACATCCTTCGCACTTGCGTATCATGGCTTCGTAGTCCTGTTCCATGGTCGGCCAAAAATAGCCTGCTCGGAGTATCCTCGCTTTCATCGTCCTCCGACCGGTGTGCATTCCACAAATGCCGTTATGGACCTCGTTCATAACGTACTCGGCTTCGTCTTCTGACAAGCACTTCAGGAGCGGCGCTGTGAATCCTCTCTTGTATAGGTCTTCTCCAATGACTACGAACCGAAGCGCTCGTCTCCTCTCTGTCGGGCTCACTTCTTCTCCAGCCTCGCACTTCTTCAAGAGTTGTCGCACCTCTCCTATCCAATCTGCCGCTCGGTCTGCTGCAGCGCACTCTCCTGCGGAAGGCCTCATCAGGGTTTGTCTGATGATAGTTTTCAACTGGCCTTTCTCTTTTCCTTCCGCCAGCTTAGACAGTCTATCGGCTCTGGCATTTTCCGCTCGGGGGATGTGATGGATGGTGATTTCTTCGAATTCCTTCATGGCTTCGAGCACTTTATGATAGTACTGGAGCAACAAGTCATCCTTAACTTGATACTCTCCCTGTACCTGCCCGACCACAAGCTTCGAATCAGTGTTACATCTTAACCTCGTCGCTCCCAAGTCTTTTGCTAGCTTCAACCCGGTGATCAGCGCTTCATATTCTGCTTGGTTATTCGAGGCTTTAAACTTGAACTGTAAGGAGTGCTCTATCGTGAAACCGCTCGGTCCCTCGATGACGATCCCTGCTCCAGCATTACGTTTATCCGATGATCCATCGACAAAGAGAATCCACATATGCTCCGATCGGGGGATCGATCCGTGGAGTTCAGCTGCAAAGTCTGCCAAATGTTGTCCTTTGACCGATCCTCTGGGTTCGTACTTGAGCCCGAACTCGGATAACTCGACCGACCAGGCGATCATCCTACCAGCTAAGTCGGGCTTCCAGAGTATCTTGGCGATGGGATGATCGGTGCGAACGATAACCTGGTGACTCTGGAAGTACTGGCGCAACCGGCGTGCAGCCGTTAGTAGCGCCAAGGTTATCTTCTCTACCAGCTGATACCTTGTTTCTGCGCTCTGCAGTACTCGACTGATGAAATATACAGGTCGCTGCTCCGAGACTTATTGAATTAAGGCCGCACTAATCGTATCGTCCGACACTGACAGGTATAACTGCAAAGGCAATCCCTCTACCAGTCGGCTCATTATTGGGGGACTGCTGATCATCTCCTTTATCTGCTGAAACGCCGCCTCGCATTGACCATCCCACTTTTCTGCAGTCTGCTTTTTCATGATCTTCAGGATCGGCCTGACCTTCTCCGTTAGTCTGGGTAAGAAACGTGCCAGAGAGGTTAGCCGTCCTATCAACCGCTGGACCTCCTTCAAGTTCTTGGGGCTTCTCATCTCAGTAATAGCGGCGCATTTGTTCGGGTTTGCCTCTATGCCTCGAGCGATCAGAATGAAACCCAGGAATTTTCTGGCCGGCACCCTGAAGACACACTTCTCAGGGTTAAGACGCATATTGTATTTGCGCACTTGGTGGAAGACCTCACCGAGGTCGCGCACGTGATCTTCGGCAGTTTGCGACTTTACAACCATGTCGTCCACGTACACCTCCATGGACCGACCGATCTGCCTTCTGAAGACCCGATCCATCAGCCTCTGATAGGTTGCCCCCGCGTTCTTCAGACCGAACATCATGACCTCGTAGCAGAAATTTGCTCGATCTGTAATGAACGTCGTTTTGGATCTGTCCGAGCCGTACATAGGGATTTGGTTGTACCCAGAGTACGCGTCCAGGAAGCTCAAGAAGTTGTGTCCTAAGGCCCCATCCACCAGCCGATCGATGCTGGGTAACGGGTATGCGTCCTTCGGGCAGACTTTGTTGAGATCGGTGAAATCTGTGCACATCCTCCACTTCCCGCTCGTCTTCTTCACCATGCCCACGTTAGCTAGCCACGTAGTATACTTGATCTCTTTGATGAATCCAGCTCCTTCTAGCTTTCGGACTTCCTCCTCGACCGTTCTCCTTCGCTCCTCTCCCATTTTTCTTTTCTTCTGAGCAACCGGGCGGGCTTCCCTGAAGATGGCCAACTTATGGGACATCACATCAGGGTGGACGCCTGGCATGTCAACGCTCAACCATGCGAACAGATCTTTGTTCTCTAAGATCACCGCCCCTAGGAGCTCTTCTTCCGATCTTGGTGACTTGTCCAAGTTGGCTCCTGATCGAGATCTCTTTGGTTTCTCCTTCTGGTTGCAGTCGATCCTCGGTGTTCGTTCGGGGGTCCAAGTCCGTCATGGCTACCTCCGAGCGGTGTTGTTTTCGCGGACGACTGTATGGAGTGATCCTCAATCCTGCGGCATAGCACTGCCTGGCGATTTGTTGATCTGCGTGTACCGTGCATATCGTCCCCTTGTCCGACGGGAACTTCATGGCCAGGTGCAGGGTGGATACAATCGCTCCGAACGCGTTCAGACAAGGTCTCCCCAACAATACATTGTAGGAGGTGTTAGCTTCAACTAAAAGGAATCTAACCCTTACCTCTCGGCCGTCCTTCCGCGAGCCGATCCTAGTACGAAGGTCCAAGTAGCCCCTTGTGTCGACTCGCTCGCCAGAGAAACCGACAATCTGCTCATTATATGGGACGATCAGATCCTCCGAGAGGTTCATCTTCCGAAACGTCTTCCAGTATAAGATGTTGACGGAACTTCCTTGATCGACTAGCACCTTCTCGATCCCGTACTCGGCTACCTCTATGGAGATGACCATCGGATCATCGTGATCAAGGTCGGGCGCCTTGAAGTCGTCGTCCGTAAACGTGATGGGGGGCATCGACCGGATCTTCTTCTCCACCAGATGAACCGACTTTAGCGCCCGAACGTGCCTCTTTCGAGCTGCTGAGCTCGATCCTCCTCCGGCGAAACCTCCGGAGATGGTATTGATATAACCCCTGAGGGGTTTATCGTGGCTCCAACTGCGGCTCCTCCTTGGGTTATGATGCGCCCGAGACGGTCCTCTCCTTCGCCTCTCGGGTTCGGGCTCCCTCCGCTTCTCCCACCGAGACGGGGGCTCTTCTTACTGGGCTTCTGTTCCTCACCGGGCTTTGCGGAGGGCGATCTTGTCGAATATATTTCTTCAGATGTCCCTGCCGAATGAGCTCTTCGATTTTGTTGCGGAGCGTGTGGCACTCTTCAGTAGTGTGGCCGATCGTCCGATGGTACTGGCAGTGCTTACTACCGTCGGCATCGGGTGGTGGGGGCTTCTTCCTGGACGCGGGAAGTGATTCGACGCTGAAAGCTTCTTGTAGGATCCTCGCCCGAGGAACGGCCAGCGGAGTATACTTCGTGAACTTCGGTGGTTTCTTCTCGCCGGGCCGTGCCAACGGTTTGTTTGGCCGAGGTGCGGCCGGCTTCGGGGCCGCGGCATCCTCCTTCTCCCTCTTCTTCACCCGGAACTCTTGCATATCTTCCATTTGGATGAACTTGGTCGCTCGTTCCCTCATCTCCTCCATCGTCTTTGGTTTCTTGCGGCTTATCTTGTCCGTGAAAACTCCCGGCTGGAGCCCATATGAGAAGTGATGCCGAGCGATTTCGTCGCTGAGGTCCTTTATCTTGACTGACATCCGATTTTACCGATCGAGATAACTCCTCAACGATTCCCCATCTTCCTGTCGGATGTTCACCAGGTTGTTGACCGTCAGAATGGCCAGTTTCAGGGGCGCGAATTGTGTGCTAAACCTTGCCTTCAGAGTGGCAAACGAGTCAATGCTGCCGGCCGGCAGCTCGGAAAACCACTCCAACGCCTCCCCCGTCAAAGAAGTTGAGAAGACACGGCACCAGATGGGGTCACTAACTGCGTGGAACATCATCTGATGCATGAAGACCCGCATGTGATTGTCCGGATTGGTCGTGCCATCGTACTTGTCGAAAGTTGGGATTTTCCATTTCTCCGGCAACGGCGTCTCCAAAATAAAAGGCATGAAGGGGGAGAATCCCGACGTGGGGATCGGCTGACGCGACGGGCGACCCCCATCATTTGCTCCCGAGCTCTCCGCCATCGTGTGCGACGGATTTCCCCTTGAAGCCTGAGTCTTCTCGACTCGAGCCGGCTGTGATTGCTCGTGTCCTATTGGTGGGGGGCGACTTTCCACCCGTTCGGCATCTCGGTGCTGCTGCACCCGACTTAACCTGAGCGGGTCGAGTACAGTAGGCGTCGATGGGATTCCTTCTTCCTTCCGCCTCAGGATGTCGTTCTCCTCCCGCAAGATCTGCATCTGCACTTCACAGTTTCTCTGCATCTCATCCATCCTCTGCTGCATCGCCCTTATCATCTCCCTAGTATCTGCTTGATCATCCGCCATTCTACCTCCGTCTACGTTGCTGTTCCGGTTCCTTGTGGTCACCATAAGGGTGTTCTCTTAAAGAAGACTGTTCGGCCCCACGGTGGGCGCCAAAATGTTTCGGGTGTAGGGACCGAGAACCTACTAAAGAGTCTCTTCAAGCTTGCTCTACTTCCCACTGCAACAATAACTTCCAGTAAAATCCACTCCTTAGCTCGATCGGCTGGGGCGACGATCGGGGTACCTGTCTAAAAGGCTCTGATGCTTAAGTCAGTTAAGGACCGATCGGTGTATCAATATATCTGCTGTAATAAATGCGAAATTAAGATCCTCACCAACCTACCTTTGGGCCCTATTTATAGTTTTCCGTGTGGGCCTGTGATTAGGGTTCCTTAATCACGGCCCAATGATCCTTTAATCAAGATTACTGACTCGTTTAACGTTAATTAACTCGATTGACTGATCGTTTGACCGTGCGACCGATGGCCGCTTGATTGGGTTTGTTATACTGTTTTAATAAGTGAACCATTCATGTACGTCTGACCGACCGACAGACGTATGCGAAGGATTACACAAGTCTAAAGAGATTGATCAACCGATGGTTGTTCAGTGTTTGTCGTGTTATGGTTAGGTGCTACACGTACTTGTCCGATCGACCGATGTGCCATCACGGGTCCATGTCGCTCGACCAGGTGTTATCGATGGACCGATGGGCATGAACATGGTTGGCTTATGACTTATTTGTTTAACCGTTTGACCGATGGTCCTATAGTTTATTCGTGGTCCGTTCGACCGATGGTCCTTTAACGATGCTACATGGCTGGTTGACAGAGCCGATTCGCCGATGGTTCTGCAATTTATTCAGGAGGTCGTTCGACCGTTCGACCGCTAGCCTTACATGTACTAGTTTTTCAACTTTAGCCGATGGGCCTAAAAATTAGATTTGGCCGATTGACCGATAGAACGTACAGTACAAAATATATATATATATATATATAATTGAAAGGTTTACAAA